>Ga0114925_10000497_pt1 | contig 17451 bp, 16 predicted proteins | sample SumtaG_2_FD_87287 | JGI IMG/M metagenome (GOLD analysis project Ga0114925, IMG submission 87287) | Deep subsurface microbial communities from Indian Ocean to uncover new lineages of life (NeLLi) - Sumatra_00607 metaG | ecosystem: Environmental > Aquatic > Marine > Oceanic > Sediment | place... | reverse complement strand
CTTCCAAATATCATAAAAGAACTCCCTAAAAAACCTTTCAAATGTACGATTTACACTTTATTTGAAACTATCACCCCTGACAAAAAGTTCAAACGCCCCTTCAAAAGCATCTGTTAGAGCTAACCTCTCTCTATGCCACGGAAAGAAAATTCAGCAATTCCTTCAAAACTTTAGTGTCATCGCATCGATTAACCGCATTATTGACCGTTTTTTGGAAACATAGCTCCAAGCGATCGGATACCCCCTCAAGCTTGTTTAAAATTGTTTTGAGGTCAACAATGGTATCAACATTTAGATGCCGCAACAGTATTCGCGCTTCAGATAAAAGCTCTGTTTCTATTTTTTCAAACTGTTCTTTACTCAAAGCATCGTCAAAAACCAAAAACGGAACCAATCGATGATCATCAAATCGGTCCAACCCAGCCTCTATACGCTCTATTTCGAGCCTGAGGAGTTTTTTTTGCAATGCTTGGGCAATCTGCAATTCCGATTCTTGACGCGCCCTTCTTTTTTCAGCACGAACAGCTCTATCTTTTTGCCTAGCCTCTTTTTCCGCCTGCCAAAGCTGTTCTTCATAGTCATCCGCCCCAATAGCCTCTCCATCAATATTCCAGGCCTCTTTTTTCACTCCATTTACGACATCTTCTCGATACACAAACACCTGGGAACCAATTGTTTCTTTTTTATAGTACACAGACATCTCCTCTACTTCTTTAATCGTAGCAAAAACAGATGACTGAACCACTCCAAACAATAAAAACAAAGAAAAAAGCAATCCTTTTTTCATACAAGCTACTCCACCTAACTTTAATACACTCTACACTCTCTTGCCATGCCATAAAAGGCACATGATTTGTCCAGAAAAATATGGTACCATACTTTATAGGTGAATAGAAAATCTCAGGCATAATGAGTAGATATATGAAGGCAAATGTGTTAACGATCAGTAAAGGACTATAAGCAATGAAAAGAAAAAAAGGCTTTTATTCCATATCCGCGGTAGCAAAAATGTTTTCTATTCATCAGCAGACGATTCGGCTGTATGAAAAAGAGGGACTTATTTGCCCAAAAAGATCAGAAGGAAATACTCGCCTTTTTTCTGAAGAAGATCTCGATCGTCTTGAAAGAATCATCCACCTAACTCATCAGCTTGGTGTTAATCTTGCCGGTGTTGAAATGATTTTTAAACAACAAAGAAAAATGGAAAAAATGCAAAAAAAGATGAATACCATCTTTGAACAAGCACAAAAAGAGTTGAACACAGAACAAAACAGCTCAAAAGAAGCACTAAAAGCTGGTGCAAGAGAGTTGATGAAAATCAGGCAAGAATCAAAACAGGCATGCAGAAAAGAAGATGGTGAGCCCTTTGATATCGAAAGCTGGGAAATAGAATACGAAGAATAATATACGGGGGAAAGAGTCATGATTTTTAATTGGATAAAAACAGCGGTGCTTTTAGCAGCACTCAGCGGACTTCTTTTATTTTTCGGAGCACTATTTGGTGGATCTTCAGGATTGCAGATCGCGCTCTTTATTGCTCTCTTGATGAATATTGTCACATATTTCTTTTCAGAAAAAATAGTCCTCAAGATGTACCGCGCAAAACCGCTTGATCAAGAACGCTATCCTCATGTGTATCGGACGGTTCAAGAACTTACACAGTCAATGCATATTCCAATACCAAAGTTATGGATTATTGATTCTCCTATGGCAAATGCATTTGCAACGGGAAGAAATCCGAAACATGCATCGGTTGCGATCACCTCAGGAATCATGCAAATTCTTGATGATCATGAATTACGAGGCGTTTTGGCACATGAACTTGCTCATATTAAAAATCGAGACATCTTGATTGCAACCATTGCCGCAACCATCGCTACCGCGATTGGCTATATGGCAAGTATGCTGCATCATTTTGCATTCTGGGGAGCGTTAAGTGGTTCAAGTCGTCGACGTGGATCAAATCCACTTGTGATGATCCTAGTTGCAATTCTAATGCCAATTGCAGCCGCACTGATTCAACTTGCAATTTCACGATCTCGAGAGTACTTGGCAGATGAAGCAGGAGCGCGGCATTCAAAAGACCCTTTGGCGCTTGCTTCGGCCTTAGAAAAGTTGCATACTGCAACGCAACATAATCATATTAAACAAGAAAAAAACAAAATGAGTACTGCATCATTATTCATTGTACATCCGTTTTCAGGAAAAGGGATGGTGAATTTATTCTCGACCCATCCTCCAGTAACACAACGTATAGCGCGTCTTCAAAAAATGTATGAAAAAATGTTTTAATGATCACTCAAAAATTGTAAGGCTACTTTTGTTAAACAAATTCAGACTTTCTAAAGAAGGGTCTATAACATGAATGATGATTCAGGATACAACTCATCGGGCAGCGACAACCAGTTCGTGCTTTCATACGAGCTTATTTGCTTGCTGCAGTGGATTATGGAACATGATTCACATAAAGTAAAAGCTATTGTATCAAAAGCTTTAGCATCCGGCCTGAAAGAGAGGTTACGAAAAGACACACAGTTTGATACGAATGTTGAAACATTGGAAGATATTCAGGAAGGGATCATTGATTTTTTTGGGATGTTAGAATCTCTTTTGTTAGAAAGTCTCAATGAGCACGCACTTCAAAAAGCTGTTGAAAAGGATCTACTGCCATCCATCGATCAAATAGATTCAACAGTATGCGATGATTCTACCGTCAGGTTCAGTGTTGAAAAGGCAACATCAGACATTGAAAATAACCCACAAGAAAATCCCAAAGAACTATTATTCAAAGAGCTTCTTCGTCATTGGAAGCCAAGCAAAAAAAATGTATTAAACTAAATAGGGCCGCTAAATGCGGCCCTTGAACTTATTATCTATTTTTTCTTCTCTCAATTTCATATCTTATTATTTTCTCAGATACTTCCAATCGCTCCTAGCTCCGCTTCAAACTGCTCTATATCTTTCGTCAAAAGTTCTATTTGTTTTTCAAGCTGTAACACAAGACCTCTATTTTCTGTTTCTTTTTGCTGTTTTTTTAAATATTCAATTGCTCTCTTTTTTTCTGTAATTTTCTTACCTATTTTCTGCGCTCGGACTCTGATTACTTTGACAGCTTCTGGCAAAAGACGCATTCTTGCATTTTTTTTCATCTCCAGCAATTTTTTTATATCTTTTATCTCTTTTTCCAAAACACCAATTGTTTGTTCGATAAGTTCGATCTTTTTATATTCTTCCTCATCACCTGAAAGAAAAGATTTTATTGCTTCATCTTTGGTAGGTTCAAGCTCCAACTCCATGGCCCTTAAAAGATCTTTTTTATACTCAAGCGTTGCCTGCAACATTTGAATTTCCTCTTCAAACTTGTCTACTCTAGCTTCCAAATCATTATTGTTTTTTGAAATAAGCATTGCGCCACCGGCAATGGCAACAAAAACCATTACTGACAAGAAAAATGTTCGCTTCATTTTTTTCCTTTTTTTAATTTGACCTACAAAAAAAAGAATACTCCATCAAAATAAGCTATTACAACAATCAGTAAAATCCAATTTCTTGCAAAGATTCACGCAGCTCAAACATCGGCAAACCGATAATAGCAGAATACGAACCGCACACCATCTTCAAAAAAACGAAGCCTGGAGCCATTTTAAAAAAAATAATTAAATAATGTGGTCTTAACTATTTGCAGCATTCTTCAAAAGTGAAATCACCTGTTCATCTTCAGTTTGAGCAAATTCTTGATAAAAACCGCCTACACCAAAAAAAACATCCGGAATATCAAGACAGATAACAACATCCGCTTCACTTTTTATTTTTTCCAAAGCATCTTTAGGTGAAACTGGAATAGCAACAACAATTTTTTCTGCGCCTAACTTACGTGCAGATTTTATCGCAGCACGCATTGTTGCTCCGGTTGCAACGCCATCATCAACAATAATTGCCACCTTTCCATTCAAATCAAGAGATTCTTTTCCCCCTCGATACAATTCTAATCTACGTTGTAGCTCATCTTGTTCCGCTTGAATAATCGGCTCCAAATCTTTATCGTGTATACCTAATTTTTCAATAAAATCTCGATCAAGTATCGGTTCACCATCCTGGGTTAACGCACCAACGGCCAGCTCTGGCTGCATCGGTGCGCCAACTTTTCGCGTTACAATAATATCCAACTCTAAATTTAATTCTCTGGCAACTTCAAATGCTATCACAACACCACCACGTGGCAGACCAATGACTATTGCATTTTTATTACCCTTATATTTTTTTAGTTTTTCTGCTAATTTTTTCCCCGCTTCTGATCTATTCTTAAATATCATTACTCTTCTTCCTTCTTAATTGACATGAACAATCGACATTTCGTATCATACCTCACAATGTTTAGGTTAAAAAAAGGTTGAATGAAAATGAACAATATAAAACAGATTTTGATTACAACCCTGCGTGACAAAAAAACATCCCGCGCTCTTTTTAGGCAAACAACACACAAACTCGCACACGTTCTTGCACACGAAGCAGCAGAACATATAAAAACAAAAACCACGAATATTCAAACACCAATTGATTCCGCATCAGGGTTAGAATTTGGAACGCCAATTGTCCTCGTTCCTATTTTGCGTTCTGGCATAGCACTTCTTCCTCCATTTTTGAAATATTTCCAAAGCGCCTCGGTTGGAGTTGTAGGCCTCAAGCGTGATGAAGAAACTGCGCAAGCTCATTGGTATTATGAAAACCTTCCGCCACTAACGGAAAAAGAACAAATCATAATCCTCGACCCGATGATCGCAACCGGAGGAACAGGCGTTGAAACTCTCAGAAAATTGAAAGAACATGGCATCGCACAAAAAAAAATAATCTTCGTCTCAATTGTATGTGCGCCAGAAGGAATTGAAGCAATAAAATCGGAATTTCCTGATATCACAACTATAACCGTTGCAATCGACAAACATCTAAATGCACAAAAATTTATAATTCCTGGATTAGGTGATTTTGGTGATCGCTATTTTGGAACAGAGTAGAATTCTTGCGATTCTGGCACCGTTTTTTACGTCCAAATACTTTAAGGAATTTTATGGTACAAAAACAAACTGTACATGATCAATTTTTTGCAGATTTACTGGCTTACGCTGACGTAACTCTAAATGGAAATCGTCCTTGGGATATACAAGTTTATAATAAAAATTTTTTTGCTAGAGTTTTGCGTAATCCTTCGATGGGATTAGGGGAATCTTACATGGAAGGATGGTGGGATTGCGACAAAGTTGATGAAATGATTTCTCGTATATTTCGAGCCCGCATTGATGAGAAAATTTCAGCCAACATTTTATCCAAAGTTAGACTTTTAAAGCATCTCCTTTTTAATATGCAATCACGAAGAAAAGCATTTGAAATTGGGGAAAAACACTATGATATAGGAAATGAGCTTTATAAGGACATGCTCGACAAACGCATGGTTTATACATGTGCTCTTTGGAAGAATGCCTCAACTTTAGATGCCGCTCAAGAAAATAAATTAGAACTCACCTGTAAAAAAATAGGACTTAAATCTGGCGACAAAATTCTTGATATCGGATGCGGATGGGGTAGCTTTGCGAAATACGCAGCTGAAAAACATGGAGCACATGTTGTTGGAGTAACAATTTCAAAGGAACAGATTGAATTAGGCCGAAAATTATGCGAGGGACTTCCTGTTGAACTTCGGTTTCAAGATTATCGTAATGTGGATGAAAAATTTGATCATATTGTTTCTCTTGGAATGCTTGAACATGTAGGTTCTAAAAATTACAGAACATATATGGAAATGGTTAATAGGTGCTTAAATGATGATGGTCTTTTCTTGCTACACACTATTGGTCGCAAAGAGCCCGGCAAAATGGATCCTTGGATCAATAAATACATATTTCCAAATTCAATACTTCCATCTTTAAGCCAAATTGCAAAGGCCAAGGAAGGTTTATTTGTTGTAGAAGATTTGCACAACTTTAGCGCTGACTATGACAAGACACTTATGGCCTGGCATCAAAATTTTGAAAACAATTGGCATACACTTAAAGAACAATATGATGAAAGATTCCATCGCATGTGGAAATATTATTTACTTTCATGTGCAGGCGCTTTTAGATCTCGGGTAAACCAACTTTGGCAAATAGTGTTATCGAAACACGGAGTCGCAGGAGGATATAATTCAATTCGTTGATTTTACTGACTCTATAAAAAACTCACATAAATACGATGGTCTTTGTAAAAAAAGCTAATCTTCAACTACGAAAAAGCTTCCTTTGTTCTTTGTAATGAAAAGTCGAATGGGATATAATAGTTACGGAAACGCGTCAACTAGGGGGTGTCACTGTTAAGGAAATATATGAATCAACACTACCTTCCTCAAACTTATCTAAAAAGCTTTCACATTAGTCCAAAAAATGGAAATGTTTGGATTTACAACAAAAAAACCAAAAAAATATATTATCGACCCTCCAAAAAGATTTTCTCAAAAAAAGATTTTTTTACCTTGCATGGAGCAGAAGAAGCTCTTAAATATTATGGTGAAAAAATAAGTAAAGATAACAACAAGTACTCTATGGAACAAGAATTGCAAAAAATGGAGTCTAAGATTGGCCGTATATTAAAAAAACTGAAAGAACAGGGTCATATAGATCAAAATGAAATTAAAACCATAATTGAATGGGCTGCTTGGATACATACCGTAACAAACGCTGTTAATAACAATAACATCCAAAAACTACCTAATCACCAAAAAACAGAAATCTTGATTGATATATTTGAAAAAATTCTACCAATTTTTGAAAGCAAAAACTGGAAAATTGGAATTGCAGAAAAAAAAGAAAATCTATTTAGTAGTGACAAACCTATAAGTTTATTTGATATTAAATCACTCAATAATAATATAAATTTAAGCAATGCTCTAATTTCTTTTCCTTTAACAAATAAAACATTGTTAATTGGCTCCCCAGCCAAAAAAATTCAATTTTTGCCCTGCAAACCTGTTCCTAAAGAAATCATACTTCTTGCAAACTTCCTCACCTATAGCCAATCTGAGAAACTCGTTATAATAAACGATAAAGTAGAAATGGAAAACTTCTTAAATTATATGCTTAACGGAATACAAGAGAAACACAAAATGGCCCCAAAGCAAACATAAACGAACTAAAAAAAATTGCTAAGAACGTTTTTGAATACAAAAAGGAAAAATCATGACTTCAGAAAAATCATATTTCTATTTCTTGAAAAGAAAAATTGCTTATTGTTTTCTCTTATTCGGTACAACATTGCACGCGATGAATACAAATGAGACACCAGCTTTTTTATCCTTGGACGATGATTTTCAACAAGAAGTCACCATACCTGTTTGTTGTAGTCAATGTAAAACTGTACAAAATCACACCTTTAATCAGGAAGAAGAATATGAAGACGACTTAGTATTAACTAGTTGCACATGCAGTTATAAAAACCTTTTTCACACAAATCAAATAACAAAATATTGGTTAACAAAACACAAAGAAAGTTCCCCCTTAACTGAAAATCCAGAAACTAGATTTATTAAACAATTGCCTTACGAACTATCACCCCAAGAAGCATTGAAAATAATTTTTTCATATCAAACAAAACCAATACTAATAAAAAGAAAACTTAAACATATGAAAAAAAATGAAGATTTTGTATTTGGTAAAAATGATTGCTTTTTTGAATCAGTTGCTGATTACATAAAAATAAAAAAACCCCCCGTCCAACTTGTTGAGCCTGCATTACAATTTTTGGAAAAAGAAATAGACAACAAAATCGATATGATCAAAGACAAATATAAATCACAAAAAGTAAAATATAACTTTCTGGGCAAACGAATAATAGCTAAAAACAAACATCTTGAACAGACAAAGGATGATGGAAGAGAAACATATAAAAACATGCTTATAAATATAAATAAAAAAAAATACTGGTTAGAAAACGAACATGCAAACAGTGCCTGTTTTTGTAGCTTTTTACTTTCAACACTTTCTACTGGGTGGCTTGCTCTCAGAAAGGTAAAAAATATCAAAGATGCTATTATCAATGGAACCTGCACTCTTGCAGCCAATGTGCTACTATTTAAAATTATTCAAAACTTGATTGTCAAACCTTTTAAAGGTAAAAGTTCAATTTTCATTATGCAACAGAAGGCCTATAATAGGGTTCTTGACGAAACCGTGAATAATGTAGAAAAAGTAAAATATAAAATAAAGCGATTAAAAAATGAACAGCGTGATATACGCAAAGAATTGACAGAAGCTTATCAGGATTCTGAAGGCGCTTATGTTAGCAATTCTGATATCCTTTCTATGCCAGGAATTCAGTATCAACTTAATAAAAAACTTAAAAAGCCTTAAGCCCAATTGCGCAAACTCGAGCTTCTAAAAAAACAATATAGCAAAAACAAATTTCAACAAAATCTTTTTTTTAACAAAAACAGTCACAGTGATGTGCTTGTAAAACTTACGGAATAATGTTGCACCCTCAAATAATCTACTTTGAAAAAATAGTGCTTTTTTGACTTTTGGTCAATCCTTCTTCAGCCTTTACAAGGCCTTAAAAACACTTTATAAACAGGGAAAAGCATGAAAAAAGTTTTATATTTTATTTATTGTCTCTTCAATTATATCTTTTTCACAATAACCTGAAATGGAATCATAACCAGAAAATAACCCATACAAAAAACTCATCAAAAATTTTAAGTCATCATATTTCAAATCTACTCCTCTTCTCCTGTAATTAAATATTACTTTTAATAGATTTTGCATTAAAGAAAATACTTCTTCATCCTTCAGCTCAGCATTATACAATAAATACTTCAAATCCCTTTCAAAACATTCTAATAAAAAAGCAATCTCATCTATTGATCTTTCTTTATCCTGCAAGCCGTTAAAAACTGCATTCCAATTACTGTTATCAAAAAAAACTCTGAATTCTTTAATGTTTAAAAGTTTTTTTTCTTTTTCATAGCTTATCTTGATATTAGATGCCTGTAGAAAAATCTGAATTATTCCTTTTTTAAATTCTAAAAATCGTCCTTTAAAACAGGTTTTTATTTTTCGCTCTTTCTCTTTTTCGGGGATATGAACAAATAAAAAATAACCAAAACACGTCATCCAAAAAGAAATTAAAAGATTAACACAAACATTAATAATAAAATTAAAATGGTCCGGAAAAAAAGATACTCCTGCTATTCCAAGAGCAAAAATAAGTACACTAATAATTATTAAAAGCCATATTATTTTTTTCATAAAAAAATTCCTCATCTTCTTTATCAAGATTTGCAAGAGTTCTGAGCTATTTTTGATATAGTCAGAGAATTTTTTGTAATTTCTTAACTGTGGCTTTTTTCTTTTGTAGCGTACTAACGATTTTATAACAACAATAACAGATACAATCAAAAATCCTGCCAGCAATGAAAGAATAACAAATGCCACACTTTCACCTTTCCATAAGGAAATTGTACCAATTAATACATAAGCAAAATGCATAAACATAGTGAAAGTATATTTAAACTCTGCTTTTAGATATGTCTTGTAATTCATTGTTTTTTTCACGTTGTTTGAAAACCCCCTGAAAACCGAGCTGTAACATAGAAGACACCTAACTTTAATGTACTAGTCACGGTTAAAATTGCAATATAAGGGAAAAAAACTTGCGAAAAAGTTAGAGTGTTGTGATTGCAAAAAAACTTTATTCAAAAAAAAGAAGGCGGGGAATTATCCCCACCCTCAAATTCTGCAAATTCTTAAATAAAGCGTTGATTAATATCTTGCTCCGCGATCAAGCAATAAATCAACAAGATCTATGTTGCCTCGATTTATAGCAATACTCAAAGGTGTTGATTTTATCCCTCTAGCTTCTTGTCCTTGATTTACATCCGCACCATAACTGAGCAATATTTCTACTGCCTGTTTGCGTTGAAAACTGGTTGCTAACATCAATGGTGTTTGTCCGTTTTTCGTGATGTGATTTGAATTTGCCCCTCTGTCTAAAACAAAACTGAGGATATTGCAGTTATTGACTATATATAAAGAAGGACAGTTTAAAGTTTCATTGACATCGAATCCTAGATTAAGAAGCTCGTCAATAAACTCAAACTTGGTTTCAACACTAGCTTTTCGAGAAGAAATACAAAGATTCATACACTCTTGAACAATCGCAGAAATATCAAGACCACTTCTTATTATGGTAAGTGCCGATTTGAAATCACCACATTTAAGACCCCATATAACCATATCTGCACTTACTGAAACACCACACTCTAGTAATGTTTTTACAGCATTAGGTTTTCTCAATAGAGCTGCCCATATTACAGGAGCGTTTCCATTTACACCTTCAGAAACAATGCGCTTAGCCCTGCGTTCAATTTCTTTAATATCATTATTGAGTATAGCTTTAGCAAGATACCATTCAGGATTTTTGTTTTTGTTTACAGCTTCAGATACAATTACTTTTTGCATTTTATTTGAAGAATTTTCAATAATTGCACCATGTAACTGCAGCTGAGCTTGAATGAAATGACTATCTGCATTTATACAAGTTGAGAAAAGCATGCTTAAAACAAGTAATTTTGTTTTCATAATGTCCCTACATTTAAAATATTAATACGATTAACTAAATTCCAAATACATTTTTCCGATTAACCTCGGAAGAAACCCCAAATTGAAAGCTTTATTTTTGAACCTGTTTTCAATACAGCTCTAAAAACACCAATAAACTTTGAGCCAACAACGTTAAACATCGATCGATTGTTTATACTTGTTTGCTCAGCTTTTTCTGTGTTTTTTGGTTTTTGAACTAAAAAGACATTCTTGAAGTTTGCTTTTGAAGAAGTTGTTTCTTTATCTGCTAAAATCAAAGAATTATCTTCTTTTACAGATTCCTGCTTCCCAACCAACTCTTCAGCAGGTACATCCTTTTGAATAGCCTGTTTAATCTCTTGAGTCTTATCGTTCAAAATAGCCTTTACAAGAAACCAATCTTTTGATTCTTGAGATTGTTTTTGAGACGCAAAAGAATTATCTTCTTTTACAGATTCCTGTTTCTCAACCAACTCTTCATCAGGTACATCCTTTTGAACAGCCTGTTTAATCTCTTGAGTCTTATCGTTTAAGATAGACCTTACAAGAAACCAATCTGTTGATTCTTGAGATTGTTTTTGAGACGCAACTGACTCCATAATTTGAGTCGATTTGCTCTGAGAAGTGTATGCATAGGAGTTAAAAAAAGAAACAGCAGTGCCAATAAGCGCTACCGTAAACAGCTTGATATGTCGTTTATTCATAGAAACCCCACTTTAAAAGATATTTAGAATCGCCATCAGCGATATATTTGAACCATTTACATTACTCACACTACATGTTTTTCAACCCCTTGCAACAGCCCCATAAAATGGCATCATCGAAAAATCGAAGCCAGCAATAAGCCCAACCAATCACGATTGTCAAATTATAAAATTTCATCTTCAGGCACAAAAATTATACCCAACCTGGCCTATTCACCCATTTCATGGACCTGTTGCAAGATTTTACATTTTGTTTTACCATAAAAATACATATAGAATTTTATTGTCTTATGCCTTCTAAGCAGGAGTTTTCCATGAAAAAGTTAACTAAAATACTCTCTATATTTTTATTTTTTACTTTTGCAAATTGTTATGCAGAAGATAACAGTTGTTATTCCAAAAAATCCTTACAAGGATTGTCTTCACAAGAATTGGATAATATGCTTCTGAATATTTTTAAAGAGGAACATTCTTATTATTGTGATACAACAAAAACTGAAAAACGAGAACGAATATTTCATAGTAATACAGCAAAAGCTGAAAACCGAATATTAGAATTGGTTGAAGCTGGCGCTAATCCAAACCAACTTTTTAAGGAAGAATTTGATTCTCCAAAAAGACCACTTATACATGCAGTAGAAAGAATTTATTTCACAACATATAGGGAAAAATTTGATTATCCAAAACCACCACGAGTTAGTAACACAAAAAAATTGGAAGCCACAAAGTTTTTGTTAGAAAAAGGTGCGGATCCAAATTTATTTTTTAGAACTCCTGCATTGTATTATGTAGAAGACAATATTGAACTTGCCAAATTATTACTTGAATATGGTGCAAATCCTTTTATTCCACTTAAAGATGGTTCTGGATGTACACCTTTGCATTTTGCGGCAATGTTTGATGACTATTCTCCGGAAGTTTTAGAGCTATTTTTGGAATGTTTAGTGAAATTTCCAAATGCAGATGTTGATATAAGAGATAACAAAGGAAAAACTCCATTTATGACGGTTGGCTATTGCAACAAAGGAATGATCAAAAAACGCAAACGCAATCTATTGTTGAAATATGGTGCAGATCCAAAGGCAACATCTTATAATTATAAAAAAAAAGTAAAAGCTTCTAAGAAAATTGTTTCTGGTAAAAAAATTGAAAATAAAAAATTTGAAGAAACACTGCTAACTATTTTAGCCGCACCTTTCGCGTTATTATTTTTGGCAATCTATTTAGGACGTTAACAAATAGGGTTTTCAGATTGCAAACTGTACATTTTTTCTCGTTTACGGCATCCTGAAACAAAGAAGGAGTTGGTGAAAACCAGCTCCTCATTTATTTTTAGCATATAAATAGTCTATATTTAAGGGAAAAAATGAATAAAAAAATTTCAATTTATGATCTATTGATTTTTGGAATAAAATCAACGCTAAGCAATATTAGGCTCTTTATTCTTTCAATGATCACCTTCTTTTCTATAATTTTAGTAAGTCTTGGCATTGGGGGCCTGTTAATAAATAAAACGTGTAATTCAAATACATTAACTCAAATGGCTTCCTGTCAAAAAGTTTTTCAACGAATATCATTACTTTTCTCCGGTAGTAACAAGTTCGTTCTAATATTTTTTTTACTACTGTTTTTAGTTGTTACTTCCGGTTTAGCAATTGGTTTTTTTAAAATGTCCTTAGAGCTTTATGAAAAAGGAAAAAGTAATGTTAGTGTTTTATTTTCTTGTTTTCATCTAGTACCAAAAGTCTTTGTTGCATCATTGATAGTTTTAATCGTGATCCTTCTAGGGTTAATTCTGTTTATAATACCTGGAATTATATTAATTCTTAGATTGCGATACTTTATGTGGTTTTTAATTGATAAAAATACTGGAATAATTGAAAGTTTACGAAAAAGTTACTATGCAACCCGTGGTTTTACATGGGAAATTTTAGGTCTTAGCATTGTTTCAATTGTAATACCGAAACTCCTTTCTATATTCGCGTTTCCTGTGACAATGATGACAGAAGTTGCAATGTACAAAAAATTGTCAGAATAATATTACTTGTTTAATTGTTGGGAAAATAAGCAATTATTGCACTACAAAGGGTAGAAAGCTGGACAGTTTTTTGAAAACACTTCTGCAAAACAGGCCATCCAGAACTCTATATCTAGCAAAAAAAGCAGGAGCATCTATTGCTCCTGCTTGAAAATTTATAGTTTTTTTGTACAAAACTTCACGTTTACCTGTTGCAAGGCCGCAACTCTTGTGCTAATGTGAAAATGAGAGGTTTCGAAATCCTGGGGGGAAAACGATTCTCAAGATTATTACACCTCTGAACAAAGCAGTGAATGAATTAACATAATCGAAGGAACACAAAAGAAGCTCGGATAAAATCCTAACCACGAAGTTATCCTACCTTCTAACATGTAAATATCAAAGGTTAACATAAAACTACGGCTGAAGCCCTATCCCATAGGTGGGCCACTAAGTGTAACTATCACGGCACACAATGCTGTCAAAAATGCTTTAAGTTGTTTAATCATATGAGTTCTCCATGAATTAAAAGTTAATTAGAAGTGAAAATTAATTAGTTAACATTAAAAAAACTACCATTTACTGAGAAAAATATATAATAACCCCTTATTGATTGAAGATCAAGCACAATGACATCTGAATTCGGCATTACCATAATAAAACTGGCTAAATTATTTTGGAATTTTCTAGGAAATCACACCTTTTTATTGTGTTCAATTTCCTCTTCACTTCTTCTTAAAGCTTTTTTTCTTATATTTTTGATAAAAAACAGATTTTATAACAAAGCAATCAACGCATTAATTCTTTTTCTCCTTTTAATTTTGACCGGTGGAATGTTTGAAGATATTGCCTGGGTAGTAAAGCTTACACAAAAACTTTTGTCCCCAAACATCCACAATAGTAAGCTTACTACTTTCTTTATCAGAATTTCATGGGGCTTTTTTGTCGTGAGATATCAAGCTCTTGCCCTTTTAATCACAAGTCTATCGGAAAGAATTTTTCGTTTTCGTTGGTATCATTGGCCATTTGTCATAACAAGTAGTGGTATTTTTACTATATTTATTTGTCTAGCAATTTTGAACCTATCTCACCGTTTCCCATTTGAATTTACTGCCTTTGGTTTCACATCATTTTATTTACTATTTCCACTTATGCTCTCTTCTTTGGCTGTCACATTTTGGAAACTACATTCAAAAGAAATACCAAACTTAATTCGGGAGCAACTGAATGTTTTTATACGCTTTCTCGTTATTCCAACACTTGTTTTAGACATTATCCAGTATTATCCATTCCGTTTTTTGGGATCTAGTGCAAATACCTTTTCTGTTGTTGGGCTATCAACAATCATCATGTCTATTGCAATTTACTACGCTGCTCGTAAAATCATGGGCCTACGCTTTTTAAACATGAACAAGCGTGTACGCTCAAAAAAACAGATTGCTTTTGTTAACGCCCTCAAACGGGCCGTTTCTCAGTTTGGAACCATTTCAGACGAACGGGAACTCATCTATATCACCAAGAATTTTTTTAGCAAAGCATTTAGCATACCGGAGCGCAAAATACATTTGTATATTCGCAAAGCTGGAGACAATCTTATTAAACGAAGTTTTTTTCAGGTTGATCAAGACTATCAGGATCTTGAACTTTTCACTGATTTGAATCACAAATTTATTTTGAAAGAAAGTGTTGTTATCGCAGACGAGATTTCTTTCGATAATTTCTATCACCGAAATAAACAATACGAAGCGGTACTTTCTATTTTGGAAAAACTAAATGCTGATGTTCTGATTTTTGTACAAACCAAAAATAATCATGTTGGATACATTGTTATTGAACGATACGCTAGAGCAAAAAAAAGAAAAGAATTCTACAGCGATGCCGAACATGACCAAATGGAACTGTTTTCAACGTACCTTGCCAACATGATCTATGTACTGCAAAACAAAAACATAGACCTGCTACTTGCAGAAAAAAAAGATTTAAAAGAAGAACTGTACAGCAAACACCAAAACCACACGCAACTTTTGGAATCGGTAAAGTCGTTTTTACGAACAGAACAGGAAAGAAACGTTGGTATCATCTTTTACAAAAATAGACGCTTTACATTTGGAAACAAATCAGCGCATGACTTGATAGGCATTAACCTCAATACGCTTGCCGGTCACCCAATTACCAAAGCATTAAAACTCCTCGTACAACAAACACTTGAATACAAAACACAACAAACCGGTTTTGCGTATGACCAGAATGGAAAAAAACTAATGATGACCGCAATTCCTAACCCAGAACATCATAACGTCATTATTTCAATTACCTATCCTGAAATTGCGCATCTTTTGCAAAACAAAATTACAATGTTAAACGACCCTTCAAAATGGGATTACCTTTTGTATCTTGAAACAACCAATTCAGGAAAACTTATTAATGAGCTTATTCCAGGCGATAGCGAAGCATTACTGAACTTTAAAACTGACTTACTCAGAGCCGCGTTGAGCAAACGAGCTGTGCTTCTTGATATTCCAGAAGAAGATATAGATATAACAGCAGAACTGCTTCACAATATCAGTTTGCGTGAACAGCTAGAAATTCTTGAACTACACAACGACACTGAAGCAATAGATGCCTGCATAAAACTGTTTGGTGTTAACCAGATCTTTGGCTCACAAAAAAAATGTGGAACACCAATACTTGAAAAACTCAACAAATCCGGAACATTGTTTATCAAAAACATTCACCTACTTCCACTTGAAGCTCAAGAACTTCTGGCACAGTTTATTCGATACGGCTTTTATTATCTATACAAAACTGATCAAAAACGTGTAAGCGATGTGCGCATCATCTGCTCAACTGATCAAAACCTAAAGGCACTTGTGCAGATAAAGCAGTTTAGCTCCAATTTGTTAGACGAACTGAACAAAACAACACTGAACATGCCGTCACTTGATGAAATATCAGAGCATGACATTGCAGCATTTGTACAACAAGCAACACACGATAGCCCCGCCGAGCATCTGCTTGAACTATCTGACAAAGAAAAACAAAAAATCATCCGAACAAGATTCACCAGTATTTCTGATCTCAAAAACAGGGTGCAACAACTTGTCAAGAAAAAAACAGGAAAAACCGGCTTTTCAAAAACTACTATCCTACCTGCCAGTGAAATTTCCGCAGACTTAGAATATGCGCTGCAACTTGGCAAAAATGCACTCAAAGACCCTGAACTCATGCAAAAACTGTGGGACCATTTTAAGAACCAAAACAAAATTGCAACTTTTTTGGGTGTCAACCGCTCATCTGTTAGTCGAAGATTCAAAGAATACAAACTATTGTAAAAAACCCTAAAAGCTCTTTACTTTAGTAACTTTATGATTAACAATTAAAAAAAACCAACAAAAACTAAAAAAAAACACACCCCTTAGCTGTAGACTCAAATAAAAATGATGGTTTGACTGTATCTGTTACTATTTAAAAAAAGGAGTTTCTATGAAAAACAAAATAAAAATATTTTTGCTTTTAACTTGGTTATGCTTTCAGTCAGATTTATGCTACTCAATGGGTTGGCAGTTGCCAACAGTCGATCTTTCTGTCACTGGACAAAATGCATACAATCCGCAAATTGCAATGGATAGTACGGGAAATGCAATTGCTATTTGGTATAGATCTAATGGTGATAACAACATAATACAAACAAAAAGATATGATGACGCAACAAGTACATGGTCAACAGTTACAGATCTTTCTGTCACTGGACAAGATGCATACAATCCTCAAGTTGCAATGGATAGTGCGGGAAATGCAATTGCTATTTGGTATAGATCTGATGGTAGTAACGATATAATACAGACAAAAAGATATGTTAAAGCAACAAATACATGGTCAACAGTTACAAATCTTTCTGAAACCACACAAAATGCATACAATCCTCAAGTTGCAATGGATAGTACGGGAAATGCAATTGCTATTTGGTATAGATTTAATGATAGTAACAACATAATACAGACAAAAAGATATGATGAAGCAACAAAAACATGGTCAACAGTTACAAATCTTTCTGACCCTGGACAAGATGCATACAATCCTCAAGTTGCAATGGATAGTACGGGAAATGCAATTGCTATTTGGTATAGAT
>Ga0114925_10000496_pt1 | contig 17459 bp, 17 predicted proteins | sample SumtaG_2_FD_87287 | JGI IMG/M metagenome (GOLD analysis project Ga0114925, IMG submission 87287) | Deep subsurface microbial communities from Indian Ocean to uncover new lineages of life (NeLLi) - Sumatra_00607 metaG | ecosystem: Environmental > Aquatic > Marine > Oceanic > Sediment | place... | reverse complement strand
GTATTAAAACTTCCATTGGAAAGTTATGCAATTATTTGTTTGGAGGCAAATTATGATCAGATCGATTTACCATAACTGAATTTTGCACACACCCTAAATTTTTTATTTAAATAACTGTAAAATCAAATTATTATATCTGTTCTTTTTGAGTGAAGCCTTATTATTTGAAAAAAAAGAATAAAATAGAGGATATTTCTAATTTTTAATGATAATTTATCACTAATGTTTTGCTTTTTATTTTAGAAATATTAAAACGATTTAAAAATTACATCAATCATTGCTTTCAACTGATTAGGATTGATTACCATAAAATAATATTGATTTTTTAAAGGATTTCTCTTATTTAATTTATTTAAATCACTAATATCTTTTTTAGATGCACTTATGATACCTAAATTTGACAATTTTTTTATTAAATCTTTAAGTTCACCAATATTTTTTACATATCCTAAGGATTCACATGAAACATCAAAAAGCTCTTTTATTTCTTTTGAAGTAATGTAATATCTTGATTGATTTAAGAAATGATTTGAAAGATTATCCAAGAAAATTATGGTTAAAATATCTTCTTCGGAAATGTAAGAAAGCATACTAAAGTCATCTGAAAGCTGAAATGAATCAAAATTAGTTTGACATACTTCCAACAATTCAGTTTGTTCAATAGTTTTTTGTTCTTTTAAGAAAGGATAAATATCCCGAAAAACATCAATGCCCTTTCCAGGGACAGGGACATAATGCTCAAAGATTAAATCAGTAATAATTTCAATTAAATCTTGATCAATTTCGTGTAAAAACGTTAATGAGGCTCTCTGTTTTAAGATATCTAATAGTTCATTATAATTGAAATATTTCATCTTCTTTTTGAAGTCAAATTCGCTCAATACATCCAAAGTTGCGGCTCTTAAAACCCTATTTACTGTAGAGATTATAGTTATGTTTGTTGATTTTCCAAATTGTAAGAATTTTTTTAATATTTCATGTTTTAAATGTTCAGTATTGCTTAAGATCAAGATTGGATTATTTATTTTCTTACAAGATAATTTAACAATGCTCCATAGGTGAGAAATTTTTGAATTTATAATTGAATTGAGATTAATATTAAGATTAGATATATTATTAATACCGTCTAATAAAGAAAAGATTAATTCTTCAAGATTTTTTTCTTTACAATCCACATTAATTGTCTGTATTGAGGTGAGATTCTTCTCTTGGATCTTTAAATCCTTTATAACTTTATTAATGATTACTTTCTTTCCAATGCCTTGTATACCTTGGTATAATATATTAAGGCAAAATTCATCTGATATTGAATCATTTAAAATGGAAGATAAAGAATGTTCTTCTTTTTTTCTGTGTAATAATTGAGGGGGAATATAATGTGGATCAAAAATAGCCCTAGGCCCAACATAATTATCGTTCATTTTAGATTTTACAATCATTTTTACATTCATCCTTTATTTTAAATATTAATTTCAAATGAAGTATTTAAAACCCACCCCTAGTTGGAAGTAAAAAAATAAAATAATCTCTAAAAAAATATTACAAAACTAAATTCAAGAGAGTTTTAATGTTTATTCAAAGGTTTCCAATAAATTTTTTAGATTATTAGCTAATATTGGGAGGTATTTGTAAGATTTTACCTTAATTTTCTTATTTAAGCATAATGCAATTAAATATAATCTTTCTTCGTTAATATTGAGTTTTCTTAAAAAGATTATTCCTTCCTTATTCATATTCGATTCAGTGAGAGGGAATTCAATATTAGTTACAATATCTAAAGGATTTATCTCCCACTCTTCAAGTCTTTCTATTGCTTGTGTTAATCTTGGAGCGATTTCTTGACATATTCGCTCATAATCTTCTTTAGTGGATCTACTGGCAATAATAAAGCAATGACGATCTAACAATACAGCGGCACTATTGAACGATTTACTTGTATATTCTTTTAATAGTGATTGTATTAATCTCGCTTTTTGAGAAACAGAGATAACACCGTCAGAAAATGGCTTTATCAAACTTGCGTCGTCATGAATTGAGGTATTATAGAAAGAAAAATAGGCAGGATATCTTAGGGATGTAATCTTTTCTTTTATTATATTAATGTTTTGAAGAATTTCCTTACTCCTTTTAATATCTGGATCAATCTTATGCAACAGAATATAAAATTTGGAATAACCCGGATTTAATTCTAAAACAATATCTACGATCTCTTTAAGGTATTGCAATGCTTCATCGAATCTTTCTGGACATTGAGTATCTATAACGAAAAATACAGCTTGAATATCAGTAAAATATTTTTCTTTATGCTCTAAATATGCTTTTCTATAATGTTCTTGGCCTCCTAAATCCCAACTCGAGACTTCAAAACCTAAAAATGAAGAAAGCGATTGAGCCATAATTTTAGCGGATTTTGTAGGTCTAATTGAAGATAATAGACTAAACTTCTTGTTTAATAATAGTAGGATTGATGTCTTGCCTCCATTGTCTAATCCACAAAATAGAACTTTTTGAACTTCTTTAGGAATTCTTAATCATCTCCTACTATTATTTTCATTCGTTTAGGTATTAATTATTGATTAGTTTAACTTTAATTATATTTTTATCTACTTTTTCATTGAACCTTATTTTTCTTAATTTTTTTGGAAAATTAAGATCAATATCATCAAATACAAATCCAGAACCAATAGGACCTTCAGAAATTTTCAATTTTGAGGGGGAGAAAAATCCTTTCGTGAATGATATAATCTTACTTTTTCCAAGGAACTTTCTATTAAGAAATCTCCCCACAGTATTACACGCAGTGATAGGAACTCTATTTTCAAGGGCACGAGCTTGTAAGTATATCATCCAATTATCCATTCCTTCTTCTCTTATTTGAGTTGGTGAGAATAAAATATCTGCTGAATTTTCTACTGCTAGTCGAGGAGTTTCAAAAAATGCCATATCAAAGCAAATTAAAATGGCAAAACGATAATTTCTTAATTTAAATAGATTTAATTCATTTCCTGGTTCAAATTCTCCTCTTTCATAAGAATAAAGATGAATTTTATCTTGTCGACCCACTTCTTCACCAGATTCATTAAAAAAATAACAAGTAATACTTGGTTTCTCTGAATTATTTCTTTTTTCCCAAATTGCTCCTGATAATATATTTATTCCATATTCTTTTGCTATATTTTTTATAAAAGTGTAGGCTTCCCCCCTTTCTTCTTGAAAGTTATCCGGGATCTCCTTCATAAAAGGAAGCCATCTTTCTGGTAAACATACAATATCAAATCGATCTACATTTTTTAAAAGGTTCTTTAAAACATTTTCAACCTCAGAATAGCATTTCATTCGGTCTTCAAAAATTTCTGGTTGAATACAAGCAATTCTCATGATGGAAATTTTGAAAATTATTTATTTAATTCATCTATTATGTCAAAAATTTCATTTAAATTAGTGATCTCGTATTCAGGTTTAATTTCATCAGGAATTTTATGGCCAGTTTTTCTTGTGTCATATTTTCCCCCGCGATGGATATACACGCTATGGATATTATTTAAGAGTGCCGGGATCATATCTTTTTCAATATGATCTCCAATATATAATGTCTCATGGCCTTCCACTCCAAATTTTTTCAAGCAATAATCATAAAGTTTTGGATTTGGTTTTCTTATACCAATTTCATCTGAAATTACCACTAGATCTATTAAATCTTCAATACCTAGTCTTAAGATTTTTTCATACTGTTTGATTGGGATTCCATCTGTTATAATGGCAGTCTTTATTGATATCTCCCTTAATTTTAATAAACATTCCTCTACATCATCAAATAATTTAATGGAAGTTTTTTCGTCATGATATGCCATAACTGCAGCTGTTATATATTTAATTTGGTCATTATAAGAAATTGGCTCAACATTCTTTTCAAGCTGGTTTAATCTCAAAATAAAATAATCATAATGTTTAGACGAATTCGATCCATATTCCTTAACAATTTCTTCAATAATTTTTATAGCCTTTTCTCGCTCAATATTTAGCCCTAAATTAATCATTGCGTCTATTCCTTTAATTCTGGCTCTTTCCGATAACCCCGTAGAATTGAAAAGGCAATCATCGAGGTCAAACCCTACTAATTTTATTGAACACATAATTTTATTAAAGTATCAAGTTTAAATTGAAATTCATCGATTCCTAAAAAGATAAATCTATTGGTATTAGGAGTATTGATAAGATAAATTTATTTATTCTTAAAAATATATTTTTAATATTAATTTAAATTGGGTCAAACAACTATTAAAATAGAGTGGAGAATCGTTAGTTGAATACCATCGTCGCACTATCATATTTTCATCGTAAAATCGGTCCACTTGTGTTCTATTCATTTCCAGAGGGTATGTTAGATGAAGATCTATCTGTTAAAATCGCAAATATAATGGATCAACAATTTAGTGAGGGTTTTTTCACTCATTCATTTGAAACTTTAAATTCCATGAATTATTATTTTGAGATTCATTCCGATTGGGCTCGCGGGAACAAGGAAATGCTAATGGTTTCGATTATTTTTGATAAGCAAACTACTATTGAAATAGAGGCGAATGTAACAATTTTATGTGAAGAATTCTCAGAAAAATTGCAATCTAACGAGGAAATATTTACAGCATTTTATACTAATGATCTTAACAATTTTGAAGTTCATGACAGAGAGAAAATAATTAAAAACGATTCATTAATAAAAAAATGGGTAATTAATTTATATTGGGCCACAATTGAAGATACAAGAGAAAAGACAGAGGAAGAAAAAATTGCTATTTTATTGAATAAAAAACACATTTTTTTAACTTTAAAGAAGTTATCTAAAGGCCCTAAAACTTTAGAAGGATTAAGAGAATGGTTCACAATCAAATTTCCCGATAAGAATTTTAATGAAATGATGGAAAACTTAGTAGAAAAGCAATTTACTTTTGTTAATGAAATTGGCAGAGTTGAAAAATATGTCCTTTTGTTAAAAGAAGTTAACGCAGAAAGAATTCCTCCTGATAGTGTAATTGAATTTATTGATGAAAAACCAGAATTAATAGATTTATTATTACCAATAGTGCAAGAATATTTCAGTAAGTATGAAAATCTAATGGAGGAGGAATTTCAAGAGGATTCATTTACTTTGTTCCAAATTATTTCTGACCCGAAGAAATATAATGTTCTCTCAGAATTAAGAAATGGATTAATTAATAGAGATGAGTTACCCAAACTTGTTTCTAAAAAAGCATTAAATTCTTTAAATGAGAATATAGAATTTCTAAAGGAATACGATGTAATTGAGGAATTAAAATTCACAGATGAGAGATATGTTGTTTTAAAAACAAATTTACAAATTACAACTGCTTTTCCAGAATACCTTAGGAAATTATTACCTAAAACAAAAGAAATTGAACCAGTTATAGCAGATACATATCATCCTAAACAAGAAGAAATGGCAGAAATCTTTCGAGATGCTAGAGTAAAGGGTGAACAAAGAACTAAAACAACAAAAATTAGTACCTTTTTAGAGGATTTGTCATCAAGCTCAAAAAAAGACACCTCTAAAAAATAGTAAAAGTATAATTTATAATGAAATTATATTTTATAAAGAATTATTAATCAATTAAAAGGGGAATAAAGGATTTGAACGTTCAAACACTTTATATTATTGATAAGAGAAGTAAAGTCTTGATTTTTTTAGGGGTTTTAGCTGAGGGCGTATCAATAAATCAACAAGAATTATCAAATGTTTTAGGCACTATTGTTTCTCAGAGTATGAATTTGAATATAAATTCATTTACTCAAGCCAAAGTTAATGATAATTCATATTATTTTGGAGTTTTTGAAAAATTAATAATAATTCTCGAATATAAAAATGATATTCCTCCAGAAGATTTTGTATTAGAATTAGAAAAAGTATTCAGCAAAAAGTATTGGGATATCTTAGATAATTATTCAAATGAGGATATTCCCAAATTTAAATCTTTTTTAGATGATGTTAAAGAAATATCTTTAAAATATATTGGATCGACAAAAAAAGAGGAAAAGATTGAAGAACCAGAGATTTCAAATGAGATTGAACCAGTTCCTCCTGTAGAAAAGAAGATTGGCACATATCCCTTAATAGAACCATTAAAAAGAGATGCGTATCCTGAAGGGATCCCAGATTATTCACGAGACGAAATTTTTTGGAATGAAGCAGAAATGTTGAAAAATGAGTATGTTGCTGATTACGTAGAAGGTATGATTACTAAACTCCAAATTTTTTTAAGTATATCTCTAACACATCATTACGAAATATATATCGACTTTACTAACTATCCTTCAAGACCAGAACTTACAGTTGGCCAAGGACTTTTAGATGAATTAGGGGGGAATTTAGGAGATATACTATTTTTTTATAAAAATTGGGATACTAAAGTTCCTCCTCATATAATTGAGATTATTAGGGAATTTGAAGCAGTTCTCATGAAATTTAAAGTAAAAGGAAAACTTTCGGATACGTCGGAGATGCCCGAAGCTGCTTTACCAGATTTAGAACCATTACCAGAGTTACCACCAATAGAGGAGGAAATTACTGAAGAGAAGACTCAAAAGGAGATACCATCAGAATCAAAAGATACTAGTAGTAATATAATTGAAATAATAATAAAAACTATTGAAAAGTCGGGATTCAAAATTGAAAAGTCGGAGGCAGAAATTTTTATTAAAAAATTTCAAGCAAAATATAAAAGATTACCTTCTAAAGATGAAATTGATTCAATTGTAAAAGGTTATATAAAACAAAAAGAGAAAAAGAAGTAAAATTATCGTATGTCAGAAGACCTTGAAGAAGAATCATTAGAAGATTTAAAGTACTTACTAGGAAATATGGGAATTGAGATATTGTTTGCAATAGATAAAGGAGCAAAAAATTTCGAAACAATTAAACTCTTCTCAGGGATACCTCTTTCTTGCATCAAAGGTAGAATTCCTGTTCTGTTAGATTTAAATCTAATAAAGAAAAATACTGATGAGTATTTTTTAACAGAAAAAGGAATAAATTTTAAAGATATATTAAAAAAAAAGTAAGGTAATTGAGAAAAAATCAGATTGGGGCGACAATATCATTACTTAGAGCTTAGTTCAGTTTGTCATTAGAGTTCATCATATTTTTTCTCATAATATGTAAGTAGTATTATTGTTTCATTATTTTAATTTTCTTTTAGCCTTTTAGATTCATGTCTTTTTTTATAGTATTTTTTATAGTAATAACCAGGTCTTTTAAATCCACCACCCTCGTCAATTAGTTTCTTTAAATCGCCTTCTTGGATAATCAGATTACGTAGTGAATCATATTTCACTTGAGTTAGTTCCTTACTCTTCAATTGATAATCTAGAATTTCGAGTGCTTGTTCTTTTGTTGTGCATCTTCTTATAAAATCAATAATTCCTGGATTTATTAGCTCATCATGGAGGTTTTCATTCGATTTATAGTTAATATTTTCTTGAGAGTGTTCTATCTCCATATTAACAGAATTAATTTGCATTGACCTTTTTTTATTATATAATTCTGATATTAAATTTGGATAAAATTTTTTTAATTCTTCTTTATCATATGAAATGTTTAAACCGTTCATATCATTAATTATGGGATCTTTATATGAATCCTTCTTATTTTTAAGGTTTTTGTCTTTTTCCATTGCCTAATTTACTTTTACTAATAAAAAATTCTTTAAGTATCTATTTATTATATTATTATTAATCAAAATAATTAAATTATTTCTTATCTAAGGAAATGAAGATACTAATCTCAGATAAACTTCAAGAACAGGCTATAAAAATTTTTGAAGATAATGGTTTTGAAGCAGTAAAGAAATTTTCAATCAGTCCAGAAGAACTGAAAAATGAAATAGAGTATTATGATGCTATAATTATTCGATCTGGAACAAAATTAACTGATGATATTTTGGAAAGAGCTAAAAATTTAAAGGTAATTGGAAGAGCTGGAGTAGGATTAGATAATGTGGACCTTAAAAAAGCAGAAGAATTAAATATTAAAGTATTAAACACTCCCGAAGCCCCCTCTGTTTCAGTAGCAGAATTAACAATCGGTTTGATACTTACCTTAGCCAGGCATATTTCTAAAGCTGATCAAACTATGCATAAAGGTGAATGGCGTAAAAAAGATTATATGGGATATATCTTAAAAGGAAAGAAAATAGGTTTAATTGGCTTTGGAAACATCGGTCAGGCCGTAGCTAAAAGATGTGCTGCTTTAGAAATGGAAATCGGAATATATGACCTAGTTCCTAATGTAAAAGAAAAGGCGAAAGATTTAGGATATTATATTTATCAATCTATTGATGATCTATTACATGATGCTGATATAATATCATTACATTTACCTGCGACTGTTAATACAGAAAATACTATTAATGCGAGGAGATTAAAGTTAATGAATAAAAATTCAATATTGATCAACACCGCAAGAGGTAATCTAATAGATGAGGAAGCTTTGTTAGAAGCTTTAAAAAATAAGGAAATCGGTGGTGCAGCATTGGATGTCTATAAAGAAGAACCTTTAAAAAATATGAATTTATGCGGCTATGAGAATAATTTAGTTCTAACTCCTCATTTAGGAAGTCAAACAATAGAAACGCAAATAGAAGCTAGTGTTATGGTTGCAGAAAAGGTCTCAAATTTCTTAAAAAATCTGAATTAATTTCAAAGAGACCCTTAAAATAATAAAATTATAAAATTATGTTTTTTTTTAATAAATATAATCAAACAAGAGTGTTTTATTAAATTGAAGTCAGGATATCGTTATGTAAAGGAAACTTTCGAGAAACATGAAAAAGGATATCAAACTCCTCATTGGTATCGTGGAATTGAGTATAGAAAAGGAAAATCGGTTCAGAGAGTTGAAAGACCAACAAAAATATATCGCGCTAGAACATTAGGTTATAAAGCAAAACAGGGATATGCTATTGTAAGAGCAAGGATAAGGAAAGGAGGAATGCATAAAGTACGCCCTAAACGCGGTAGAAAGCCTCGAGCGATGGGGGTTAATAAATATACTACAGGAAAAAATTTACAATGGATTGCTGAAGAACGCGTTCAAAGAAAATTTCCAAATATGCAAGTTTTAAATAGTTATAAAGTATATTCTGATGGGCGAAATTGGTACTATGAAGTAATCGTAGTGGACCCACATCATCCAGTAATTAAATCTGATCCAAAAATCAATTGGATTTGCAAACCTCAACATACTAAAAGGGTTACTCGAGGATTAACTTCTGCAGGAAAGAAAGCCCGAGGTTTACATAAGAAAGGATGGGGCTCTGAGAAAACTCGACCAAGTATTGGAGCGAATAAGGGTCGAGGGAAATAATTTTAGCTTATTTTTAATATTACTATTTGAAAATATCTTATTTTTAAATATTAGATTTTAGATGCATCTTTTAATTTTGAATAAAATGAACAAAGATATTATTTTAGAAGAAAAATAGATCTTTAATATCAATTTTATTATTAATAAACGAAAAATTATCTTTAATTTGAGTATTTATGAAAGAAATCGAACCTAAAGTATTAAGTAAGGAAGAGTTGACCAGAATATCATCAGGAATAAATGAGGAAGAGATTCTTGAATTTGATAAGCATTCACTCAATAATTTCGTTGAACCCTTAACTGTAATAGAAGCTAAAGAACCCGGTTCAGCATGGGTTAAAGTCCGTGAAAAAAATGGAAATTTAAAAGATATACTTGATGTTACTTCGATGAATTGGACGCTTACATTAGGATTTGCTCATCCAGATGTAAATTATGCCGCGATGGAACAAATGAAAAGATTAACGCATGTCAGATATAATTGCTTAACTCCTGTTAGAGCAAAGTTGTGTAACAAGTTGGCTGAATTAGTCCCAGGTCAACTTAAAGGGGGTAGAGTTGCAATAAATTGTGAAGGAGGGGGGATGGCAAATGAAGCGGCTATTAAGTTAGCAATCATAGCTTCAAGGGGAGCAGATCATTTTGGAGTGTTTTGGCATGGGTATCATGGTGCAACTCTTGCGTCTGGGGCTATGACTCAACCGATCCATGCAGTAAGCAGATTTCATCCTTGGGGGTTAGAGCACTTTACGCGTATGCCATTTCCTTATTGCTATAGATGTATGTGGAATTACAAAAATGGATTATACGGAAAGAAAGATCCAGACTGTAATTTAGAATGTTTTCAAATAGTTGAGAAATATATTCGGGGATATGCCCCTAAAAAGATGGCGGGTGTTCTGCTTGAACCAATTCAAGGTGCTGGGGGTCATATTCCTGCTCCTCCCGAGTGGTTAAAAAAACTAAAAGATGTGTGTAAGGAAGAAAAGGTATTTCTAATTTATGATGAGTGTCAGAGTTGTATGTGGCGTACTGGGAAATATTTTACTATTTCAGAGAGATATGAAAAGGAAAATGGTATTGATGTATCACCTGATATGATCACTTTTACTAAAGGAATTGCAGGAGGGTTCCCAATGGGTGTTTTAGTTGCTTCTCCCAAGATAAAGAAACGGTTCACTCCATCAGAAGAGCATACTACATTTAGCTCTTCTCCAATTGCAATGGCTGCATCGTTAGCAGCTATAGAGGTTATTGAAAGGCTGAAGCTGGGAGAAAAATGTGAAAATTTGGGGGCGAAAATAACAAAAAGACTTTTAGAAATGCAAGAGGAATATGATGTTATTGGAGATATCCGATGCCCAGGATTATTTATTGGGATTGAAATGGTAAAAGATAGAGAAACTCGTGAGCCTTTTACTGACTTAGTGGAAGAAATGTGCCAAATAGCCCCAGATCATAATATGTATCTTGGACAGAGTATGCCGATTCTAAGCGGGACTGGTAAAATGCTGATGAGAAATTTAGTGAAAATTAAACCGCCCCTCATTATTACGGAAGAGGAAGCTGATTATATTTTAGAGAAATTTGAGGTAATCTTAAAAGAGGCACTGAAAAAAGTGGGGTAAATAAGGTGCCCGTGGATAATGAATTAACTGATTATGCATATAACTTTATTAAGGATATCTGTGAAAAGTTTGGCCCTCGATATTCAAGTACTGAAGCAGAAAAAAAAGCGAATTTATGGATTAAAGATGAATTTGAGAAATATTTAGACGAAGTTCATTTAGAAGAGTTTAAGACCAATCCAAATCTATATCCTCAAGGAGTTTTTAAGGTTTGTGGAGTATTAGCGGGTACTTCTTTTATTTTTATGCCTTTTATATTCCCTTTTTCCATTTTATCCGGGATTTTCATTTTGTTAGCATTATTTGTGCTTTTTACGGAATTAATGGGATTAAAACGATGGATCAAAATTTTTTTTAAGTCAGGAACATCAAGTAATGTATGGGGAAATATTAAACCAACCGGGGAAATGAAGTTTAGAGTTATTTTTGAAGGGCATACAGATTCTGCAAAAGTAATGAGAGCTGTTAATGAGAATACGGACCCTCCAATGATACTCTTATTATTTGGTTTTGTATATATCCTATACACATTGATTCTTTCATTTGTAAAATTTATATTTCAGATTTTTTTAGGGGAAGCACTAATAATGTATGAGGCCGGGATAATCCAATGGACAATATTTGATTGGATTTATTTTATTCCTTGGTTGTTCCTCTTTCCTTGCTTTTTGTTTCTTATCTATGGAGTCACAGGAAATGAAGTTGTTGAGGGCGCTAATGATAATCTATCGGGTAGTGCTGTTTCTGCAGCTGTTGGAAAATATTTTAGTAAGAAAGAAAATAGACCTAAAAATATTGAAATTATTATTGGATCAATGGGTTCTGAAGAAATTGGAGATAGAGGAGCAAAGTATTTTGTAGAAAATCATGGTGATTTATTAAAGGACGCCTATATATTTGTAATAGATTCTGCGGGCGCGGGTAAAGAAATGTATATTATTAAAAAAGATTTTATGCATATGACAACATATAGCCCTGAAGTTATAAGTCGAATGGAGAAAGCTCACGAACTTTATAAAATGGAAAACCCAGATGTTCTTTCACTAGCATCAGGTAATATTCCTCTTGGTTCTTCAGATGCGTGTATGTATTCTAAAGCAGGATATAAAGCATCTTTTATAATTGTAACGGCGGGAGGATTGAAGAAGCCTGCAAACTGGCATTCAGTAAACGATACATGGCAAAATATTGATAAAAAAGTATTAAGGGATGTTATTGGAGTTTGTTTAAAATTTGTTGAAATTGTGGATAAAGAATTTGAATAAAGTCCTATATTTTTTACTAAATTATTTCTCTCTTTTATTTTAAATTATCAAAATCTATTCTTATCTTGGGGTTTTTAAAATGCAGACACTAAAAAATCAGGATTTAGAATGGGCACAAGATTGGAAAACAATTGTTGATATCTTTTATACCATTGATCTTTTAAAAGCTCAATTCGAGCGCCTTGAGGTAACCTATCTACGTGAAGTTCAGCAAAAGATCCTTATCTTAAACTTAGAAAAATACGCTTGGTCTTTACAGAATTATATTATTGAAAAGTATAAAAAAGAAAAAAATTAATTTTCTTTATTTAGTTTTAAATTTGTAAAAAATATATTTTAAAATGATATCATTTACCTAAACAAATGAACATCGAAGACTTCAAGAATTTTTTCATCGGGAGACAGGAATCCTACATCATCCAGAAAGATAATGGAAAATATTTAAGTATTAAACAGCCAATAACCAATAATCTAATACAGAAACATTTGAATCAGGAAATTACAATCGGTTCTTACCCGGCTTATTGTCGAGAAGGTATTTAGTATTCCAAATGGGTATGTATTGATCTTGATACGCATAGCGAACATATGGATAAAAATAAAGAAGATTTTAATTCCATGAGCAAAGAAATTATGTTAGAGCTTCAAAACAGATTTAAGATAAGTGAAAAAGATATTTGTAGGGAATTTTCCGGAGGGGGATACCATATTTGGATTAAGTCTGATTTAAACACCTCATTAGTGAGAGCATATGATTTTGGTCAAGAATTAAAACACATATTAAAGAACGAGTTTAAAATTCTAAAATCCGAAGTCTTTCCAAAACAAGATTTTATTGAGAAATTTGGTAGCGCAGTTAAACTACCATTAAGTTTAAACAGAAAATATAATAATAAATGCGAAATTTTGGACGGTTTTGACCTTTCTCTTCAAGGTACGGGGTTCAAAATCCCTGATTCAATACCCTCTGCTAATTTGAATCTTGGAATCAAAGAAAAAACGAAGATGAAGAAAAGTAGTAAAGTTCATCAAATAAAGATAATTGATGAGGATTTTAATTATTTTTTTGACCGATTAATGCCTTGCTTTAAACAAATCGTCGAAAATGGTTCTCTTACTTATAATCAAGAAGGGGATAGAGGATATAAAATGAATTTATATTTACTCAGAGAGTTATTTTATTTAGGTGCGAGTGATGATATTATTCATAAATGTTACACTTCTCATCCAAATTATAGATACGAAATAACTCAGAGCAACATCAATTCAGCTAGGAAAACTTACGACCAGAGATATGGCGGAATATTTCCATGTGAGAAAGTTGAACCGCTGGGATATTGTGATAAGAATTGCTTTCCATCAATTTTTCAATGTGAGTGTGGAAGGAGAATTGGAATAGATATTAGTTATTTAGAAAAACCATTTACATGTAAAAGGTGTGGAAAGTGGATTGATTTTTATGACGGTTTGGAATGATTAGAGACGCCAATAACATCCTTTAGGATCTTCTTATCTATATTTTTTTACATTTTATGTAAAATAGCTTGGACTTAAATTTGAAGATGATTCTGGAGTATATCCATTAGCCGATAATCTAAATTTAATGTGGTTCAGTACTAATGCGGATACACAAAAAGCTTTATTTATGAATTTAAATAATTTATTAATCTCTATTGGCTTTCCAGATAAAATAAATTTATTCGCAATTCCTATAATCCTTTCATTATTATCAAATTTCAAAATAGTAAAGTTACATTCTTTACTATGAACTAACTGACTAAGATCATATAATAATTGATTTTGTTCAAGAGATTTTAATGTATTATATCTTTTTAGATGCTCCTCACCAAATTTAATAGTATGAGTTAATTGAATCTCTCCTTTATCCTTTGGTTTTGCAATAACCATTGTAAAATCTTTTTTAGTTGGGAATTTAAACTCGATTCCAAAATCAGCTAAAGGATTTGGAATTTCTTTTCTTATATAAGCTACTTTTTGCAAGTGCCTTTTAATAATATCCTTCAATTTAGGAGTTTTAGATGAAATTATAATCACTTCTTTTTATTTGATTTAAAATTAAATATTTACATAAATATGCACAGAACTTATATTTAAATCAAAGGTCAGTGATGATTTATAATCCTAGCGATGATAAATTTAAAAATAGCGACAAAAACTCCTTTGTTTTTAGTTCCTCAAAGTAATTGGCTAGGAAACTCATCACATGCCCAATTCGGCGAGTCCTCAATGTAATTGAGCAATCTTAACGATAGGAATTAGATTTGATGAATTAACGGAAGAATCTCCTATTTTCGTTCCTTTGAGTGGAAAGATCATGATTTTTGTCGCTATCAATCAATTATAATGAAAAAATTCTGGAGTAGTACTTTTTATATAGAGTAAAAAACTGAGTTTAGTATTCTTAAAAACATAAAAAAAAGGTGAATAAAATGGCCGGTCCAATAGATGATATAAAAGTGGCTTATGAAACAATCGGAAAGTATATCAAAGAAAGAAAAAAATTCTCAGAGTTAGGCGTGGAAGAACAAGACGCTTTAATAGACACCGCGCTTAGAAATATTTACATTATTACAAGAAATCACATGCTCAAGAGAGAATATAAGAGGTTTAAGAACAAATCAAGCTCACTTTTAAGTTCTGATTTATTATAAAATCATTCAAACTCTTTATCTACAAGCTCAATATAAAGACTTTTTTAGCACACACTTATATTTTTTAGAATTATTGTTACAAAGAAACCTTAAACACAAATCTGCTTATAAAAATGATAAAATTAAAAAACCTTTTTCCAGAAATTGTTAAAAATATGGATGATTATAAAATCCATCTTGCACAAGTTAACCCTGAAGGTAATAATCCTTATGATAGATTGAAAGAGAATGAATTTGAAGAATGGCAAGCTTACCAAAATAAAGAAAATTTTAAAGAACCATATATTTTTTCATTAGTCCAAACTGCGATTCCCGATGAATGGATATTCGCTGGGATATACAAATCAAATGGGATAAAAGAAAGTGGAACAAAACCTAATGGCAAAAAATATCATATCTATAACACTGAACTCTTAAAAGTACAAGAGGATCTTATAGGACGTTTAATTATTAAATATAACAAAGTGGATAGAAATTGTTATCGGTTTATGAATAAGTTATTTAATGATTTTGAAGTATGTGGAATTCTTCGTGAGAGGGAAGAAATAATGGATTTCCCTGGTTATGAAAAAATTAACATTCCTTTTTTTATATTATGTAAAATCATAGACAACAAAGAAGCATCATGGTTAAGTGCTCTCTCTAGTGTTAAAGGAGTTTATCTAATCGTTGATCATCAAGATAAACAAAAAAGAATGTATGTTGGTGCAGCTTATGGGGAAGATTCTTTCTGGAATAGGTGGCAAGATTATCGCAATACAGGACATGGAGGTAATGAAGGATTGAAAAAACTTTTGGAAGTTATGGGTAAGGATTATTCATCAAATCTTTGGTTCTCAATTTTAGAGATTCATCCTAAATCAACAAATAATGATTATATTATTCAAAGAGAAAGTTTTTGGAAAGATGTACTTCTAACTAGAGAGCCTAAAGGATATAATGAAAATTAGAAAAGATTTTTATTAGTAAGAAGATTAAAAAAAATGCGATAAATCATGTTTTACTCCTCAAAAGAATTAAGAACTTATGGTTATGATGTGCTCAACAATTTTGAGCCAATAATAAGACAATTCATACTTGAGAATATATTACCAAAATATGAAAATATAAATTGGAGAGAGCTCATCCCTAAAAATGTAAAGAACTTTCTCAATAATAATAGATTTAAAGATATCGAAGATTTTGAAGATTTCGAAAATGTTCTTGAGTCAGTAGGAATACTCCAACTAAAATCCATTATCGTGAAGCATTATGAATTAGCTAAGGATCTTGTTAATAGTCTTCCTGTACAGAGATTCTCAGCAAATATGAATAATATAAATAGATTTCGCATAAAGATTATGCACCTTAAATCATCGTTTTCAACTCTAGATTTTAATATAATGATTGAAATGGTGAGAGAAATTTTTAGCGGGACCTATGCCTTAGATTTTATTGAATATTTAGAATCTAAAAATTATCTTAATGCTAAAGAAATACCAAAAGATATTTTTGAAGATTTCACAATCCCCCATAATTTGCCTCCTGAAGATTACGATCTTGAAGGTGGTTTTGTTGGAAGAATAAAAGAATTGGAGGAAATAATGGAACATATAGAAGCAAATCAAGATAGAATCATAACTATTACAGGAGCAGGAGGCGCAGGAAAAACCGCTATTGCCCTGAAACTTGCTTACATTTATTTAGAGGATGAAAATGTACCCTATGATGCAATATTATGGTTTTCAGCAAAGAGAAATAAGTTAACTGATAGTGGAATAGTAAATATTGATCCAGAAATATCAGATTCTGTTAATCTTATTAAAGATATGACAAAAATCGTTGATGTAAATGTATACAATACTTTTGAAAGTAGTGATGTCCCTATTGAATCATGGAAAAAAAATCTTTATAACATTTTTGAATCTCACCGGAGCTTGATCTTCATTGATAACCTTGAAACAATTAATGACCAAGATATTATTAAATTCATTACGAATATTCCTCGTCCATCAAAAGTAATCATTACTAGTAGAAAAGGTTTAGGGATGTTGGAACGTCCAGTTCCAATAGGAGACTTCGAAATTGAGGATGCTATAACTTTATTTAAGCTCAACTGTGAAGCAAAAGGCGTCCCGGAACTCATTGAGTATGGAGATGAAAAAATAAAGGAGCTTGTCGTTAAAGTAAGATGCTATCCTTTACTTATTAAGTGGTCAATTGGACAATATACTTTAGGTAAATCTATTGAAGAAGCTTTTATAGAAATCTATTCTGGTGATAGTGAAATTGCGAAATTCTCATTTAATGATGTTTTTAATATGCTATCTGATAGTTCTAAACGGATTTTATATAGTTTAATAATTTTTGGAACGGAAAATGTGACAAAATATTTAATACAACATTTAACATTACTCGGTGATGAAGAACTTGAAGATGGTATAGCGGAATTAATAAGAACTTCCCTAATATTTAGAGAGGATAAATATGAAGAAAATTCCACTTTATCTTATTATAACCTATTATCTCTAACTAGAGG
>Ga0114925_10000495_pt1 | contig 17460 bp, 31 predicted proteins | sample SumtaG_2_FD_87287 | JGI IMG/M metagenome (GOLD analysis project Ga0114925, IMG submission 87287) | Deep subsurface microbial communities from Indian Ocean to uncover new lineages of life (NeLLi) - Sumatra_00607 metaG | ecosystem: Environmental > Aquatic > Marine > Oceanic > Sediment | place... | reverse complement strand
TTCCATCTCCAAGACCTGAACGTCAGTACCGGCCTTCTTCTTGATATGTTCCCTCTTAAAGTTAATGCCGGCTGCGACAAGGCCTTTCATTCCCTGAGCTAAGCTGGCATCCTGTTTGTTCATATCGTCTACTAACCGGGCTACGTCACTTTCCCTTTCTTCGGCTTCCTTCGACTGTAATTCGAGTATTTGCCTCTGCCACCCATACTTAACAGAATATCTCTTAATGGTATTAACGGCGAGTTTCAGCCCAATATAGAGGCACATTTCGTGTAACTTCTCTAACGTTCGATCAGGTCCCATATTCTTATAAGCAAGGAACAGGGCCTGCGACTTGACCCTCTCTCTCTCCTGCCTCTTGCTAACTTGAGCACTACGGTCGGGCATCATTCCTCCCTTTCATTCAGCGACGGTGGTGTCATATCGGCAGTTCCCCCACTTTCTAATTCAGCTATTATTCTGGTATCTATCAATGGCTCTACTGCTGCAAGTTCTCTAGGAAACATATCTCGCGCGATAGTCCAAGTAGCATACGTCATATTAGTGCTACCCTGACGATACTCGAGTGCATGCCTTTCTCTCAGCTCTTCATCCGTCTCCCTCTCCACCTTTATCACTACACCTTGAGAGTCCTGCTTCTTGATAATTCCCTCAGCTAAATTTGAACAATTCCCACACACCTCTTCTAGTTTGCAATCAGTTATTGCACAAAAGGTGCATATCGTAGCCTCCATCCCTTCCCTTATCTGCTCCTGCCTGATCATATTTCTCCTTCCCACACCTTACCCTGTGCGGTAGCTTCTACCATTAAATCTGTCTTTCTTCTGGCCCGGTGGTACATACCGATGGCGATTGCATCGGTGACGTGATCGCTTTCTTCCCGCACCTGGGGAAAGTGAAGGCAGACAATCCTCGCCACGTTGTCTTTAGTGGCCTTGGATTTACCGGTTACGCCGGCCTTCCAGGTAGCCGGGTAATATAAGCCTATTCTCTTCTTCTGCCTCTGAGCCCACTTTTTAATTATTCTGACCGCAACTTCAAGCTCTGCTATCTTTCTATCACGGAAACGCACAGCCTGTTCTACGGCCACTTCGTCTATATTCGGGTAAACTTGAAATATCCAGTCGAGCGTAGCTTCAAGCGTAATGAATCTATCTAGGTATTCCTTCTTGTGAAAGCTATGCTCACCGAACCCGAGTAATTCATCTCCAGTATCTAATATCGCATAGCCGATGACACGACTTCCGGGATCAACACCTAATACCTTCATCGCACTCACCTCTTCGGGAAATCCCCCCTGTTATACGGACCCAGAACTGTCCAGATAAATAGGAACCATAGCCGTCTCATTGTGCCCCCGAACTCATCAGTTCCAGTGTCTCTTCCCACATGGCATCGTATTCCTCGATGGTGTCTCTAGAGTCACTCCGCCATAGGCTTACAGTACCCAACCACATTCGATTCGGGAGTACCAGATGTGCCCGACTGCTCCAACCACGCCAATCTGCCATACACTGACTAGCTGCTAACTCATAAGGAGCAAAGGCTTCATACAAATCCTCGTCATCAAACCTACCTTTAACAAGCAATCCATACCGCCCTGGCACCGCCGAAGTTACCAAAAGAGGTATATCCTCACAGTTCCTTATCTCATCCCCAACCTTGATAAGTTCTGATACTTTCATTTTGCCCCTCCGTTTCGTTTCCTGATCGCCACTTGCCGTTCCCCCTTCCTTAGAACATACAGACATTCAAGGAAATAGCAATGCAGGCACCTCTCAAAATATCGGCACCCGTTATCTTCCCGGTAGTAGGATGGTTCGTTACCATAGCCTACTCTCTTAGGTTTCCAGGTCATCTCTGTACCATATGACCGTATTTCCCGCCGGCATATTTATTAATCGCGCTGCCTTTAGCCTTTATATCCTCATTAACGAAGGTCATTGATTTGAAGCCGTCCGCTTTCCTGCATTTCTCCATCCAGCACTCTAAGATATCCGGAATCGAGAAGCCGCGGTCTAATAGCGTTTTAATCGCCTTCCCTTCCCTGCCATAACTTGGGATTGGATCCTGAGTTATCTTATCCGGATATCCAAAGTAGGCTCTCATAGCTTCAAAGACTTCTTGTACTGAAGAAGAGGGTTTATCCCTCTTATCTCTGGTAGTACTCTTTGGGGTATTCTCTGTAGTAGTCTCTGGTAACAATGTGACGTTAGGGTATGATGCATCGTTACTATTTTCACCACTTTGGTTACTTTCTTCACGTTCAAGGTGAAGTTTTTCACACTCTAAATTAAGCCTCTCATAATCAATGCGGTACCACTTTGTCCGGTCCCGTTTCATGGTATTGTGTTTGTCCGAAATGAGAAACCCTGCTTTTTCCAGTTGGAGGATGTGCTTTTGGATAGCCCGTGGCTTGAGCCATGTAAATTGTGATGCCCACTGTTGATACGAATTGTAAATCCACTTCTCCCCGTCAATTTCATGCTCGGATGAGAGAAGCCAGTAATGAATCTGCTGGAGAATTATAGCTTGATTGACACCTAATATAGTTGCCAGAGATGGGATGACTTGCAACGGTGGTTCAGGTATTAGGAGCTTGCTAGCCCTCATTAAATACCTCCTTGTGTCTATAAACAGGTTGGGTTAATAAGTAATGGAATTCAGCATGGCAGTTGTGGCATATTCCTACGGTTGCATCTCCACCACTGCATTTCGGGATGGGGTAATGATGTTCAGTCAGTGTTAAGGTCCGGCATTGACACCATTCACACGTCAGTGTACCATAACCCAATCGCTTTACCGTTTTCGCCCTCAGAATGTTCGCAATCTCAGGAGGGCTATAATCTACAAGCGTGACTAAGCCCCGGTCGAGAAGGATTTTCAGAGACCTCTCAAGAGTGCTTCTCGTCAAGAAAGATAGGATTCTAAGTATAGACGCCTTGTCAATGCCTTCTTTAGTTTGTTTAATAACCGCAAAAACTGTCGCTGGTCTAAGACCAACTGCTTGAGCTATGACCGGATCGAATTCGATGAGTGATTTATTGTTTAATCCCATTAGCTACCAGCTTTCGCGGTAGCCTTCTCCGGTGCCGGCACAACCTTCTTAACCTCCAAATCCATCTGGCTCTGAGGAGAAAAGAAGGTAACCTCGACTGGTATCTTCTGTCGGAAGATGAGGATCAACCGTTCCAGGTCACCGTCCGCCAGTAAACAATTAAGGGTGATTTCGTGTTCTACGTCTCCGACTTCTGATATCTTGACCCGGATGTTCTTGACTTCATTGACGTGCTTAACTACAATCGTCTGGTCCATGATTCCTCCTACACAGAAATTTGGTTAATCTAACGGTTGGCCGCCGAAGTAGTGCTTTGTCAGCAGGTGATTAACAACCGCCACTACGGACTCCAAGCCCAGCCGGTGCATATCGGTCCGAAGAGCATCGAGGACATCTGACTTGATACGCCAGTTTACTTGGGTCTTACCGGGAGCTATCGCACCCCGGCCCGGTCTGTCTGTGTCTTTCGTTTCTACCATAAGTCCCTCCTTTCTCGCCTATGTTAAACTACCTTTTAGCCTTTGTCAAGCCTTTGTTGACCGCTTTATATCTTAAGCAACGTGATTGCGAAGTCTTCGAACATCTCTTCGGCTGTTTCTATAACGTCATCCTGACCTTCAACCAGATAAACAGTGGGAACCATAGCCTCGTCGACCAGCACGGTAATCATTACGCTATGACCGTGAACGCCGTCAGTGTCTTCCCATTGAACCCAGATATCACCGGCTGGGATACTCCACCAACCGGGTATTACCAGATTGCCACGTAACCTCCGAGTAAAATCATCGCAGTCGGGGGCCTGGGTGCGCCAGATCATTTCATCTGTATTGTCAGCGGCTATGAACCTCTCTAATTCCCCCGGAGTCGTTAAACCCCAGGTGCGGTCCGCCAGGTCCATGTCAGCGTAGGCCAGATTTGGGAACGTCTTCTTGAGCAATAGATACATATTCTGGGCATCTATTTCAGCTATTATCTCAGGTGGCGGGATTGGCCTCAGCCTATCACTCAATCTACTGATCGTAGCGTTCAAGCCTTCAACCTTGCGTAGTAAGACTACATTTTCCTTCTTTGCTTTGCGTCCAAACAAATCACACATTACCTTCCTCCTGACCATTTAGGCTGACTGTCTTTTTCTCTTATCCCGTGTTCTACTGTGAAGTGGCACCGACCACAGGCAATATAACAATTTGGTCTTTCTGTGAGACCGCCACGACTAAGTGCTTTCCTATGAACCAACTGCAAGCCTCGGAAATCTGGAAACTTACCACATACCGGACACTTCCCATCTGGTATCTCGGCTAGCAATTCCGCTTTGAGCTTCCTTCTCCTATTTAGTTCCTGAGTTTGCTTTCGGCTAACCTTCCGTAACGGACTACGCTTCATTCGGACAGTTTATCAGGATCAGCAGATTCAATATACTCCCGGATTATCTGGACCGCATCGGGGATATTCACTCTGGGGAGGTCGGCTTCTTTGACACCCACAAGCTCAAGGAACTTTGGCCGGCTTACTCCATTATCAGCACACCACTTGAGTAAGGCACCAACATTGGGGAATGTATCCGGTGCCGGCTTATCTTCGATTGATTCCTCCGAGGGTGTTATGGGCGTAGGGATCGCATCAAAGTCATCCGACAGCTTTTTCTCAGCCCATTGGAGGGCTAGAGCCAGTGACCCCGAAAATACTTCATTACTAGCTACCAGTGACTCGGTTTGAGGTAAGGTTGAGGCAGCAATAGCTGCGGCAGCCATAGTCATAATCCCCTTGAAGGCCACTTGCGCCTCAATGCTGGCTCGTTCTATCTCTTGAAGCCTAGCCTTTAGTTTATACTCGAACTCAATACCTTCCGTATCCCGGCGGTACACTCCCTCTTTACCATTAGAACCTGGGGAACCAGTACCCTTTTCAAGCATATTCCAGTTTTCGAAGTTGACATTCCTCCCCTTCACGATGGGTTCTAATTCGATCAGATCGCCTTTCTCAAGAGACGCGGCACTTTTATGAAATGTACCGAACTTGGCACCGTCCTCTCCGGTGATTTGGGTGTTGATCCACTCACCCTTGTCATTGGTTCCTTTCTTGATACTGACATCAGCAACTTTAACTTTCTGCATTACCTCACGACCTCCGTTCTTAATCTTTCTCGGTATAGACCACATTTCCGATTAACGCAACATATCATGTTCAACCTGGAGTTAAATGGGACCGATTTTATTTCCTTACCGCAGCCATGGCATACTCCGAGTTCTGCTTTTATACCAAGGGTGACCGGTATTGATTGCCTCTTTGGTTCTGGTGGCATTTCATTCCCACATCGACCCACTCCCCTTCTGGCTACCATCACACTAACTGTCATTCCGCATTTCCGGCAGGTTACTTGCCCGTCAGTAGGTGGTAACCACTCGTGTTGTTGGGTTCTCGGTTTGCCTTTGCGCTTTGCCATATTACCTCCCCTATTTCCCCGACCTAGCCATTGTAGGCTCATTATAGAATTCCACACCCGGCACTATTTTCTCCCCTTTCTGCTTCGCTGCCGCCATCAAAGCAGCATGGTCAGGAACCAAGTACTCTCTAGGAATAAGGTCCCGATTAACTACTCTATACTTCCAGTTGTCCCGTTGAGATACAGTCCCGACTCCAGCTCTGACAACTTTAGATGGCGGGGGAGAGACTTCGACCAAATCAACGGACTGGCTTAGTTCACCATGCAGATTCATTTCGTCTTCGGCAAGTTCCTGTTTTTTGCGGTTTATCTCTTGTTCAGCCCTAACCCTCTCAGCTAAGTCGCTATTATATTTCAGCATCGAAGCTTCAGTAACTTTATCGGCCTCTTCTACTGGAGCCATTATAGTCTTATAGGCAGCATTGACTTCATCAATGTGTTCCCGGAAAGGGCTGAGATAGTCCTTGCGCCTCTCATCTATCTCTCTCTTAACTTTTCGGATAACAGTAAGGTCGTTGGTGGCCAGCTTCATGTCGTCTATATTGGCTATAATCCTGCTTTGGGCATATTTCAGCAGACCCAGACCATGCTCATAAAAACCTTGAACTATTGTATCATCCCCCGGCTTGAGTTTCACTAGAGCTTGAGGCTTATCTGTAATCAGTTCTCCGTCTGCCGATGCAGAGACATGAGCACTTGTGTCAAACTTCAGTTCTTCCATCATTTGGTTCCTCCTTTCTTTTTCTTCCCCCCGGTCTTTGCTTCATTACTTACTTGCGATACTTTCTAGAGATCGGGCGATGTCAACAAGCGTTTTCAGGAATGGCCGGGCTATCTGAATGAGATATAAGATTGGCTTCTGGCTCTCGGTCAAAGTTCCCTTCTCATCCCGCCAGGCGAGATGTGCGTCTATCGCATTAAGCTCTGCTACTATATCGTCTGCTTCTGTCCTATTCATAGTTCCTCCTTTCAATTCCTAGTAAGATGCAGGTAACCTTTATAGTAGAGCGGTCCATTGGCGGTTTCGTTGGGTACCGTGCTCCCTAGGACCTCACAGAAGTATTTGAATCTCTTCTCTCTTTCGATCATTTCCCTCAAGTTCTGCATCCTCATTTCCTGGGTTAGCTTGTTAATCTGTTCCATCTTCTATTCCTTTGCGTTTATTTAACTCAGCCTGCCATTCAGCTTCTGGAACCTCTCGATTATCTACATAGAAATGACTCAGACCAGGCATAAATTGTTTATGCGTGGATAGCCGCCTCGAATGAGCCATCTCTATATCAGGCACTCTCTTCCAACATACCCGGCAATGCGAAGACATGATTGCTATCCATTCGCCATCCCTATCATATTCCCACTTCACGAATTTCTGTCGTGGCATATTATAGCAAGTGATAATATCTCCACAAGGGCAAGTATATGCCCAATTAGGGTTTTCCTCCGTCGTGGCTGTTATATCAATCATATCCCGCTCTACCCTTAATTCACTCATAGTTAAAGTTTTCTCCTTATTTATTCTACCCATATCTTATTCCATATAATAGCCACTGTCAAGCCTTTGTTATAGTACTATAGTCACATATCTAAATAAGCGTCTGTACTATTCTCTAACGCCGTGAGATGTAAAATTAGCACTGGGCTGTATAGAAAGATAAGCAGGTGGCTTAAGTCGCCGTTACGTGTGACTGGTGTAGCGTGGTAATAGCACAGCCCCCCGAACCAGGAGGAGTCCGGGGGGCCTAAACCGGAGAAACCCCTGCCCAGAAGGGCAGGCTTATTTTATCGGTTTACGGTGACCGCATTTAGAGCACACGATATTACCCTTCCCGTCTGCGTGGGTGGGAGAACCGCACTTTTCGCAGGCCACCGGTCATTCTCCATTTTACTTCTCGTGGTTCAAGGTATCTTCGATGCGTTCAACACGTCCGTCAAGACCTTCTACCTTCTCTCCAAGAGCACCTAGTTTAGTCTGATAGTTGGGATTAGTGATACATGGTAGACTACTAAGTTGCTGGTCAATCCTACCCTCTCTCTTTGAGGCATCATTCTTATTCTTTATGCCTGTGTATATCCAGCCCACCACGTTAGTGACAAACATCCCACCTACTACCCAGATTTCGATAGTCATTTCCTCTCCTTAACTCAACGCTTCTTGTAATACAAACTGGCCCAGAGTGAGAAAACTATCATCTGTAGCCCCACCACTACCATCGCTATCGACATGGACTACCCATTCAAGGTCCCCGGTAGGTAACTTGGTGGTAGAGGTGTGCCTGAGTGTCCCGTCAATAAAGATATAAACCGCGGTAGCACTCACCACCAATATCTCCACTACCGTTCTCTGGTCTGCGGTAAAGTAAGCGGTGATAACGGTTGAATCGTAAGAACCACCGCCATCGCTATTCTCTGCTATCCAAGTGGCTGCTCCGCCACTCCAGGCTATTCCGGCAAGCTTGTCGTTAGCTGTCCAAACAGTAGCCGCTGCGGGGGTATCTTCAAAACCGATCATAATAGTGGTGGCCGGGTCGAAGTGGTCAAGATTAAATTCCCATCTCATGTAGGGGCTTCTACTGGCATTGAAAGAAGTGTCCTTTGCACTATTCTGCTCAGTCTGATTATAGATATCGGCGGTTCCAACCGCGTCATCATCAACCTTAATGACAAACTGCCCAGTTCCACCAGCTAAAATGGTGCCACCGCCACCTGTCGCCGAACTGACCGGCCAGTTCGATTCAGTATCATCCCAGTTAAGGACTATCTGCCTCATGTTGCCGAGTCTTACTGTCTGCTGCCCCTTAGATCCAGCGTAGAGAGCTCCAAAATATCCGGCACTGAATATCTTACTAGAGGTACCTGCGGCCGATCCTCCATCAGAGCTGGGAGCTATGTCATCCTCAAATGCAACTTCGCCATCTTGACCTTTAAGATAGGCCACGTTATCAAATATGAAGGTATTCCAATCTGAGGCGGTAACCAGATATCCGGTCACCTTTGCCGCGGGAATTGCGGTCCAACCCATCAGTCACCTCCTACATTTAGAAGTTCAGAAACGTGCTCCTCATTATCACGTTTTATATCGTCAAGCGTTTCACCGGGTAACCAGTTTCTATTAGGCAGAGGCCGTAAATCCAATAACTCTTCAATCTGTTTCCGATGAGGGGGAAATACGAACCGTCGATATTTATGACCCGTAACTGCGTTCTTACACGAGCAGCAGAAAAACCAGCATTCATCGAAAGCAGCCTCCGCGCCCCGGCAATCGGGACACTGGACAATCCACATACCTTCATTGAGAAAGGCTACGAGAGGTCTCGACTCCGTATCATAGCCCGTCTCGGGTATCTGGTATCTCTTACGGAGCTTACCCAGCATTTCCGTAGTAAACTCCTCCCATGTACAGTCGAACCATGTATTTCCTGTAATCATGTTCTTAAAATCCCAATACGGTAGTTTCTCCGAGTTCGCCGAACCCGGCAGTTGCCAAAAGCCAGTATAACCCCTCAGCCGTCCCGCTAGCTCGGGTGACATACCAGGTAGTTTCATGGACGGTACCGCCTTGGTGCAGCACATAATCCTGAATAATCTTATCGATATAGAAGTCCCTATCGAAGCCTAAGAGCGTAGATTTCAACGTAACCCGGTCACTGATTTTACGGCCAAGGCACTGTAATCGCAGATACTCGCTCGTCCTGGCTACTAATTTAACGGCCGATGGAGTAGGAATGGGGTCTTTGAACCGCGCAATGAGATAATCGGCGTAAGCCAGGATGTCATTGGGGTTAGACTTAAACCGCGCGTCTATCTCAATACTTCTCGGTCCGTAAGCGTCCCGTGATGTGGTATCCTCCTTCACGACGGTCAGAATATCTTCCAAGTACAATTTCCCAAAGATAATCAGTGTCCTATTAGCCGTCGCCCCGGTAGGGGGTGAATCCGGTACTACCAGATAGGCACGTTTTGCCCCGGCATTTTCAATCAGGAACTTTAAGGCCTGCCCGTACTGAGTAACAGTAATAGTAATATCTGTGCCCACGTCTGTTCCCGTTTTATCGGCAGCGGTATTAGCGTTCCAGTGTGTATCCTCGACCAATGTATCATAGCTGTAAAGGGGACCAGCAAGGTCGGCCCAGATTGTGATATCGCTCGCCGGCGGAATGTACGGCGCACCTGTGGCTCCGGTAAAGATAGACCACAACTCGGTATCATCGGCCTCAGCGGTGTATCGGTATCCGGTTACACGAGCCCAGTTCTTCAGATCTCGTTTGCTGAATTCATAAGAGAGTTCAACCATCGTATCTTCGAAGTCACCCTGCGAAACTATCCCTTGCCCCGTAACCCTGGCATGGCGATTTTCCCAAATAGCTTTACCGTCGATGTCAATATAGAAGAACCCCTTAGCCATCAATTCTAGGTCCTGAATGGCCTCGAGTGCATTCTCTTTATGAAACCACGCTACTTGGAGGGTATCTATTCCCGTGTCGAGGTCTCGGGCAGAGGCACCCCAGTTTATAGCGTCGAGAACATCATCAACCAGAGCGTCGGTGGTCGTGTCGGTAAGCAATGCGATATCGATCTCTTTTTGAGCCATATCGTCCATGCCATCCACCGCTAAAATATACGCAAGCCGGTTATCCCACTCGGCATGAGGCACGATCTTATCTATCTTCCCCAGGAAGTGGTTATACGCAATTCCTTTGTATATTTCATACACCTCGATTTTTGCACCGAGGTCAAGAGTGCCATAATAACTCCCTGAAGTCAGCTCCGGGCTAAAGTCGCCGGCGTAGTTATCACAGGTGAGTTCACACACCCCAGAGGCGGCGTGGCCTAATTCTTCGTCACGACCCCTCTCTGTTCTACACCCAAATACCAATCCTCCGGCCTTGGCTATCTCGTAAGTATCGGCCAGCCAGACGTATATCCCGTCAACTTCAGTTTCCATTGCCAAGGTAATAGCCTTCATCGCCCCACTGCTTACATATTGGTAAATGATTAAGTAGACATTATCAGAAACATGGAGGAGTACAGGGGCATTGCAGTAGTCATTATCAAACTGCCATTCGTCTACTCTAGAAGTAGCAATGTTCCCATCAAGGTCGATGCTTCTTGTTTCTATGTGGCCGTTATCACCCGCACCTCCATATACTACGGCCCTGACAAGCCTAGAAAGGTTATAGGTATTATTGGCGAAAAGATCACCCGAAAATTCATACGTATCTATAGCAGAGCTAATTGCACCGGCCCCATCCACACTAAATGTCGTATGGTGTCCGTCATGCTGCAAAGCCGTACCGTCTCTGAATGTAACGGCATATTTTGTGGGTGCGATTTGAAGGATATTGGTATATGATGCTCCGAGTGCCGTAAAGGTAAGGGAAGATATCAAGGCAGCACCGATATTACCCGAGCTGTCAATCGTAATCGTGTGCACTTTATCATCATGAGCCAACAGGAAAATATCTCCGGAATGATTGATGATCTTACACCAGTCTACAGCGCCGCCCATGTCGAAACTGTCTATCACCGAGCTGATAGTACCATTTGCGGCAATACTCACGGTCTTGATGAAACCGTTTTCCGAACTCTTGTAGAAGATCGCAAAGATGCTGCCGGATACATGAATAATGGTTTGGGCATTCGTCGCGGAGGTATCGTATTCTAATTTGTACAAAACTGCATTCCCGATTACACCGGCACCCGATATCGAAACGGTTACAATAAAGCCATCGCTGTCAGGGCCTTTATAGACGATTGCATAAGTCGTACCCGAAACATGAACAAGTGAGCGACCGCGGCTCATTGCACCGTTGACAGTGTCAAACTCTAAGCTACCGATTATGGCATTGCTAATTGTACCATCATCATCGACACAGAAGGTCTTGACCCAGCCATCAGTTGCCGGACCTTGATATGCGACAGCATAGACATTATCCTGAATATGTAATGCGCTGGGTACCGACCCAAAAGCACTGTCTATTATCAGAGTATCTATGACCGCTTCCGTTATATCTCCGTATGCCATTATCTCCCCAACCGGGCATCTTCCCGTGTCTTAGTCTGGATTTGGCGGGCAAGGCTTCGAGCCTGCTGTTCGTTACCCATCACAGCGGCCGTATTGATATTCACTGTGGTACCACCGCCTCGGCTAAATCCGCCGGTCATCGCTACTATCCCCGCAGCACCAGCAGCCGCTACTCCCAGGCCTATTGCTATCCTGGCCCATCCCACAGGACCAGTCAAGGCAGCCACAATAGTCTGCACTATCGCAAGAGCCCTTAAGGTTCCAATAAGCTTCTTGATCTCCGGCATCGCCAGCATTATCGCACTGGTAGTAGACATGATTGCACCGGCAGTCACTAGAAAAGTTCCGGCTACCTTTGCTGCCGGAGAATCTAACTGACTCATAAGGGAACCCATTGCCGCCATAGCTGACCCAGCGGCGACAAGGCTCATTTGTAGCTGCTGAGCAGAGAAAGCCTGAGCCTCAAGATTCTGGCCAAACTTCTGTAACTTGGGGCTGGCTTCATCCCTCATTCGGGTTACGATTGTAATTGCAGCTTCCTCAGCCATCGTATTCTCCTATATGTTATACTCACCACCGGATTTTGCCACTTCGCGTACATTCTGGTACATGATCATCTTATAAATAAGGCTCTGTGGCATCTTATCTAACTCATCTGGGGTAAACCCGGTCTCCACTACTAACATAGCCTCCTCCATTTCAGGCGGTACCTGATAACTCTTCGGTATTTTCATAGCCAGGAAAAGAGCCTCGGCTAACTCTCGATACCGCTTACCGCTAAAGGGTCTCCAAACACCTCGTTTATCTTAAGCATTAAAGTCTGATATTTCGTTTCTGGAATACCATCCAGTACCTTTTCGGTTACCTCCCCAAACGACCATTCTACGACCTGCCCCAGAATCAGAGCATCATTCAGGGCTTCCGTATTGACCTTAGCCCAGTCGATATAAACCTCCCCGCTTTGGATCTGGTTCTTGATGATATCCCGGTCGCTCCCCATAGTAAGTTTCGTTTCCGGGTAAATCAGGGCCGGCCGACTAATGTCATTGCATCGCTTCTGCGTCCCGTGTGTTTTCTCCGATAAAAGCAATGCGTAATCCTCATCCCCCAGGTCTATTCTTACTCGGTCACTCATGCGATCCTCCTGGTTATAAGACTCCTTTTATATTTAAACGGCTAATTTTGCATCTGAAAGCGTCATATTTACTAAGCTTAGTATGCTCCCTTCGCCACGGCACCGTTTACTTGTAATTCAGCCCTGGCCAGTACCATAGCACCTACCCTAGAGGTGATTTCGTAGTTTCTGACCCAGCAAGTGCCTGAATACTTGATATCGGTACTGTCATTCCCTTCAGGACCATAGTTGAAAGCTAACGCCGCGGTATGCTCCCTGAGAGGGCCTAATACCGTATCCGAACCGACATCGGTATCATCGCTCCACATCAGTTCCAGAATAATCACGGCATTCTGTAGTGCCGGATGCCACTTTCTACCCGTATCCCCCAGAGCCGTTGCCTCGTTTAATTCTCTGGGACCGGGCAACCCGGAGATAGAGACGATATAAGGGGATATTTCCCGTTCATCCGAACCGGTATCCGTGATAAAGAACTTTGAAAGGTTAGAATCGTAAAAAGCCATATTAATCTCCTTTATCCGATAAATAGACGGTAACTTTCTTCCCCACATGGGTTAGAAGAGTTTGAATGCGACCCCTATTTTGAGTCAACAATCTTTGATGGTAAGGGTTTGCCCGACTACCCGGGTGGCTAACCTTCATAGCAAAAACAATTTCCCCACCGATTTGAAACCTTAAGGCTTTAGCGGTTTTCGGCCTGATTTCATGTGGGTCGGTACCGCCCCTTACCCACCCACCATAAAACTTGCCCTCTGGAGTTCTGGCAGGCTGCATTACCTGTAGCCACTGTCCTATATCTTGTCCCATAATCTGAAAGAAACTTGATCTCGCTAATTTACCAGTTACTTTTGGCGTTGCCATAGCTAGCGGCCCTGTACCCTTAGACGGCACAAAGAGCTGACCAACCCTCCGTAACGCTTCGTTAAGAGCTATCCGGACACTTGCAGCACTCGCTTTCTTAAAGCGATCTGCTACTTCTGTTAATCCATCTACTTCAATATCAATCGCTGTAGGCATAATTAAGCCCTCGTTGGTGTTGTAACCTCTGTAACCTCCAAGAATAAACGCTGCCCCCTGTATCCGCCTTTCGCCGATCCCAGGGGTTCTGCTTGATTAGCGTTAGTAATTTCTGCGTTGGTCACCCCAGTTGCACTATTAAGACTTGGATATTGTTCGATAGTATCGATAACTTTCTGGGTCTCGGTAGCGAGTGAAGCCTCCAGCGTAGCGATATCACTACGCCAGGGGACGTAGCAATCGAGATTTACAGACCAGACGTGCTTATACGCACCTATCGTAATCGCTTCCTGCCTGTGCGATCCCTTTAAGACACGGAGAACTCGGGCTAAGCCCTTCTTTATCGCTGACGCTTCACCGGCAAGGCAATTCGTGGTATCGAAATCTGCGTGAGTACGTATGACTGTTAAAATAGCTGTCTCGACCGTAGTATAAGACATCAGCTCGTATTCTCGCTTTCTTCTTCAGGCAGAATTCTAGCTCCCGGGTATTCGTTCATCCTACGCCTGTAGAGAGGCTTTTTGAGAACGCCCTCATCGTCTCTAGCTGCTCCGGCTTTGAGGTTATAGAACCTGCGCTGCCTCATTCCAGCCCTTATCTTCCTTTCGTCTATTTGCTTGAGAATCTGGTTCAAGAAACGTTCGTACATCTGAGCGCGGGTATTTCCCATGTCCTCCATTTGCTCATCGGGGTCATAAGCCTGAACGGGGATAGTACCCAATAATCTGGCAGCCGCCCCGTTCTCATTTGCATCTTTAAGGAGGCCGTAAGCGTGGGGGTAATCTGTTTCACTCACCGGAACGGTATATCCCATCACATCCAAGCGGGCATTAATCACATCGGCGATGTCATCGATCTCCGCTTCGCATTGCGTGAGAGAAGGAACCGTGCCACTGGCAAACGTACGGCTGGCAACGATATCTCCGATCAGCCTTTCTACTCCGGCTACCGTACCGTAACTATTTGCGTCTACACTCATAATTCCTCCTATCTCCTACCGTTCCAAACTGAGTAATCTTCAGAGTTCGCCTTGCCATGCTTAACATAGCCTACAGTTATAGCCCCAGTCGAATTGGCTCCTGCTACGGTATAGTACACTTTAGCATCACGCCAACCTTGCATCCTACCTTGAACTGAGTGTGTCATCCTTACAGCCTCATTGGTAAGCAGGATAGTCACTAGTGTCTCTGTATAAGTACCATCCGATACAGTTATAGTTACTGTTCCAGCACTAACCTTGATAGCTGTAAAGAATATGTCAGTTATCTCAATAGAGCCTCCAGCAACAGGAGAGGCGATGGCTGTTGCGCTCACCTGAGTGTTAGTCCAGCTTACAGACTGCCACTGCCCGTACTTCTGCCTATAGTTAAGAACAGACAATGCGTATCCCCAGGAAGTCAGGAATTGCTCAATGACTTTACCTAATGAGCCAACTATACTGAAAGACCACATAAGTTACTCCTAGTGTGACTCGATAGTAGAACGAGATGAACCCGTAGAACTTAGAATCCTTGGTAGGGCGCACCATAAAGCACTGATCGGGCGGTATAACCCAGTTTGCGTTATTACAGCAATCGTAAGGCTGTCTGGCAGGTACGGGGAATCTATTAGCAACACTGCCTGCCGTAATCGTGGTCATTATATCCGCAGAACCATCAGATACATAGAAATCACCCTGAGCACCACCGGATTTACTGGCCAATATGTTGACCGGTACTACTAGAGTACCCTCTGCCAGATAACTGAATGTGCCACCGACATATATTCTGATTTGCTGGTCGTCTTTGGCCTGGTTAGGCATGATATGCACACAGGTAACTACCAAGTTCAAAGTGCTATGACCGTTCTTTATGACAGCCAGCCAGTGCTCATCAACAGCAGAGGTAATACCATCTATGTCCATAGTATACGCATCGCCATGAATAGATGCGTCATGGTCTTCGGCAAATATGGAAGAAGATGTTTTTAGTTGGCCCGCACTATTTACATCAGCCGTATTCTTTTTACCCCATCCAAATATCTCCATTAGTCCTCCTCAATTTCCTCGTCTGAAGCCGTCTCCAGTTGAGTCACCGCATTTTTAGTATTCTTTTTAATCTCCTCCAGCTCTTCTAATTGGAGTCCGAGGAGCCGTTCGAGTATTTCTTCCATCTTCACATACTCACCTCCTAGAATGAACCACTCCGTCCCGTCGGTATGGATCATCACATATTGATACTGTAAGGTTAATTCTATTGTCTTCAAACCGTCTATCGTCTCAGTCCCGTAAGGGTCGATAGTGACCTTATTATCGGAACTGTCTATCTTCTTAATCCAGTACCACTTGTCAGCTCTGCTAACCGCGGCTTCGAGTGAAACCTTAATCGGCCCGGTGGTGGCATCCGCGTATAACACTGTTTCATCGCCGGCAGTGAAGTTGGCCGTCTCTTCACTCTGGCTTACCAGAATGGCCATGCTCTCTACCGGAGTCTTAGCCTCCGGTGTATCATCTATCGTAGCGTAAAGAAACGTTTTAGCGTCAAACAAGGATTTCGCCACCGCATCCCCAGGTTCGCCCGAGAGACCGGTTAAGTCTATCTCATCGCCACCGCCATCCTCGTGTCTATAGTCGTGGTCAAGCAAAAGACGGCGTAGAAACGATATGCCGTTCCTAAGCTTATTGAGTTGAGTATTCGCTGATCTGTTTTGCATTTTAATCCGCTATGGTAAACGTGACACTATCCGCATCCCACTCTACCTTATCAGAAGAGTTCGCAGCTTCGCCCTCGTCAAATCCTGCGCCACTTTTAGCACCCTGCACGGTCTCCATTTGCCTTCTCAGCATTTCAAACTGAGTCCACGTTAATTGTATTTCCATAATACCCCCTTAGATTACCTGCCCTCTCCCAGTTTCCCACCTCTCTACAATAGTGCAAGGACCTGGAGGAGTATCAGTATGCTGGCAATCTTGAACCTCAAAGAAGCCCCTCTCCTCATTAGGCTCTCCCTCATTTATGACTACTCCAGCATCCACACGCCTTCTAGCCTCTTCTATCAAGTCATAAAGTTCAGGAGCTTCTCCCTCACTGTCAGGCTCATAAGCAATGTCTAGTCTGATTCTTTTTAACATAGTTACACTCCAAAAAGATGTCGTTCGGCAGCAAAGAATCTTGCTTCGTTGTCTGCTGACCTAGTAGCACTAGTTACTTGGAATAAGGCTATATCACCAGCAAGGTCACCCTCCAAAGCACCGTTCCTATAGTACCCACCAAGAACAATAGTATCTGCTGGCTCTGTCTGACAATCAGCAAACCACTGTCCATCGTCAGTTCCCCCACTAAGACCCCAAGCCTGTACAATGCCATCAACATACACTATATGAGTAGAACCATCGCTTTGCATGGTAATCTTATGCCAAGTACCAACAGTAATTGAGGTGGTCGTCGTGTCTATCCAAGAGCCAACTGTATTCAAGAAAGTTTCAAATTGTAGGTAACCATTGGCTTTAAGGAGAAGGCGAAGAACATCTACATTATCAGTAGACTGCTTGACGTAGCACCAAAGATAATCATTAGCCGCAGAATCCTGATTTACCCACATAGATACAGTGCCTATCTCATCAGTAGTAACAGCAGGGTCATCAATAGTTACATAGTCATCAGTGCCATCGAAGGATAGATAAGGAAGCCCAGTTGGCAGCTGCATCCAGGTAGCACCAACTACCGTGCCATTAGTAGAGCCACCAAAGTCGAAGATAGTAGCACCTGCACCTGGAACTCCTGGTAGATAGAGCTTACTGCTAAGGT
>Ga0114925_10000494_pt1 | contig 17487 bp, 17 predicted proteins | sample SumtaG_2_FD_87287 | JGI IMG/M metagenome (GOLD analysis project Ga0114925, IMG submission 87287) | Deep subsurface microbial communities from Indian Ocean to uncover new lineages of life (NeLLi) - Sumatra_00607 metaG | ecosystem: Environmental > Aquatic > Marine > Oceanic > Sediment | place... | reverse complement strand
TTCTAAATTAGAGCTTATACTACTATTAAAATGTATTTGACTCAAATCGTTTGTATCAATTATTAAGCATACATCATAGTTGGTAAGATTTACCTCAGTTTCATAATCGAACTTAAATTCGGGGAATTTGATTAAAAACTTATTCATAAAATTTTTAGTTGGCTTTGAGAGTTCGGAAAAAAAAATTGAGACAGAGTTGTTAAACTTTTCATGTAAAAAGAATTTTAGAATAAAACATGACACAAATCCATCAATATCCGTGTGAAAGTGTGAAGTGATGAGGATTTTCTTGTCCCTTAAGTAAGTTAGAAAATCTTCATATTTCGAATATAACATGAATTCGTCTATATATTTTGATTTTTGAGATCCTCTTGAATTGAAGTAGTTAATGTGGTAATTTGATTTTCTAATCTTGATTTCTTTTGATCTAATGTTTTCAATCTCATTTCGAGAGTAACTTTTAAACTTTTTTTCTCATCGAGTAATTTATTTCTCTCACTTTTTACTAAGATTCCTCCTATTGATTTATAAACAGCATTATCTTCGCTAGTTTTTTCCAATTCTTCGATAGCAAACTCTGTTTCCCTTAGATGAGATTCCATTTGATTTTTTTGAGTATTTATTATTTCATGGGTTTGCTGTAAATTTGCAAGGTTCTGGATTTTATTTCTTTGTTCTTCATCAAGATTATTTAAATTTATTGACATTCTTCGACCTTCTTCCTTTTCTATAATTTATTTTTTAATTGAATTATTATAATTTTAAGAAATTTCTGGTAGTTGTACAGTATTTTCAATTATTTTTCCAAAACTAACAATTTCATTCATAGAGGCTCGAAAAGCGGTGATATCATTACTCTCAATCTGAAAGACTAGTTGATGTTGATTTTTTTTCTCAACTAATATCTTTGATCTATTTGTTTGCAGTTTTTTAATTTCAGGGATAAAAGAATTATAAGAAATATCTCTCAGGTGAGAATTCTCAAAATTTAATTCTATAGTTGATTCAATAGTAAAAAGTGTGGTCTGGTTCATTATTCTTCAACAGTTTCAACTTCTCTTTGCTTACGTTTTGCAATCCGGAAGGATTCAGCTCCCCTAGGAGTTTCAATAAAATAGGCCCCCCCAGTAAAACGAGCATCACATTTTTTACAATGCCAAATACCCGTTGATATCCTATGTATAGATCCTCTAGTTTCACACTTAGGGCATTTCGTGTCTCCTTTCATTTTTTCCAAAATTAAACGAGTTCTTTTACGTAGCGTGCTCCCATAACGAGCACCGTATTTACCGGTAATCCCAGTTCGCTTTCCCATTTTATCTCAAAAATAGTTTTTAATAATTGATGATATATTAAAACTTAGGATAAACTATAAATTTTTCTAATTAGCAATAGAAATTTACCTTGGATTTTACATTTTTACTAGATGAAACTAATTACAAAAGAAATTTATAAATAAATGATAATTTAACAATTAAATTAACTATCATTCCTTATTTTTATCGTCATTTATGTCAAATCATAAATCTTTTATTGTGGACTTAAGTCAAGTGGAGAATAATACCCTAGAAATAGGAAATAAAGCCGCGAATTTAAGTATATTAATTCAAAATAATTTCAATGTTCCTGAAGGATTTGTTATTAAAACCAATGCTTATCATGAATTTGTGAGTATTAACAATCTAGATAAATCAATTCAAGAATCTTTGGCTAATTTAGAGTATCTTAATTATAAATCTCTTGAAAAGTCTTCGAAAGAAATTCAAGACTCAATATTAAAGAGTAAAATCCCCTCTGGATTAATTAATGAATTACAATTAAAATACAAAAGATATTCTTCTTATAATGTTGCTGTTCGGTCATCAGCCACTGCAGAAGATCTACCCACAGCTTCGTTTGCGGGACAATATGATACTTATTTGAATTTAAAGGATTTGAATCATATCATCGATCATATTAAAAAATGCTATGCCTCTCTATAGACGAATCGGGCAATTTCATATAGGTATAAAAATAAAATCCCTCATGAAAAGGTTAAAATTGCGGTAATCGTGCAAAAGATGGTATCTGCGAAGTCTGCCGGAGTTCTTTTTACCTTAAATCCAGTAACCTTTAACAATGAGGAAATGGTAATTGAGTCCAATTTTGGGTTAGGGGAATCGATTGTGTCAGGAAGAAGCAACCCAGATGAATTCTTTATTCAAAAATTAAAGAAAGGATCATTTCGCATTCTCAATACTAGAATCGGTAATAAAACTCTTGTAGTTCATCCAAAGTCTAATGATCCTAAGGGTGGTGTGGAATACGTGGAATTATCCGACGAATTAGCGCAACAACCTTCCCTTTCTGAAAGTAATATTACGAAACTTACTAATATAGGAATTCAAATCGAAAAAAAGTTTAAAAAAGTTCCCCAAGACATTGAATGGGCAATAGATCAAGATAATCAAATACATATACTTCAAACACGCCCTATTACAGTGACTAAAGCTGAAAGCAAACCATCTGAAATATTGTGGAGCAGAGGGTATTCGGATGATTATTGGAATGACAATGTAACACCTCTCTTTTTCGAACTCCTAGGTGATCCAATAACAAAAATTGTAAATATCGAACTAAACAGCATAATGGGCTATAAACGAATGGACGCTGATTTATTGAAACTCTATAAAGCTCATGTGTATTTTAATCTTGATGTGTTAAAAAGAAAAGTAGAAAATGAAATACCCAAGTTTATGCGCAGTGAAGATGTTTTAAATTATTTTCCAGAAGGCTCAGGTATCTATGGAAAAAAGACAATGAAAAATCTTCCTTTCCATATAATAAATCGAATAGTAGCAGAACTCCGAATAGGTGTTTATGACCCTAATGGGGCAATGTCTAAAACTGCGGAAGTTTATGAAAATTGGAACGAAAAAACATTTATTCCATATTATAAAGAATTTAATAATTTATTAAAAAAACTTATTGAATCAGAAGATGTAATAGGACTCATTAATTTAATAGATGATATAGATAAAATGATGGTTCCTCATTTTCAACTTATTCGATATGGGATTCCAGTTCATAATTTAGGGATGAGTCTATTAGTGCACTATCTTCTTTCCCGATTTCTTACAAAGGAAGAATCTTCAAAATTTTATCCCATATTAATATCTGGACTCAAAAATAAGCTAACAGAAATGAATTCTGCGGTAAATCGTTTGGCTTCTAGTATTAATAAATCATCAGAATTGAAAACCATTTTTAGTAATCAGACTTCATCCCACATATATAAAACTTTATTAAAAAGCGAAAATCCTTCAGCCAAAAATTTTTTAAACGCATTTGGAGAGTTTTTAGAAGTACATGGGGATCGTGGGTTTACTAGAGAAATTTATTACCCCCGGTGGAAAGAACCACCTATGACTAATGTATTTGATATACTAAAATCTTTAACTTTAGATCAAAATGAAGACTGGGAAATTAATAAAATTAAAAATCTAAAAAGAAGAGGATTAAATGAAAAAATTATAGAATACAAGATCCGAGAAAAACGGTATGGATTATTAAAATGGAAAATTTTGTCTCTAATACTCAAAAATAGTAGGAAATACATATCATTTAGGGAAAATCAGCGTTTCAACTTGGATAGATGGATTTCAATGAATAGAGAACTCTTTTTAGAATTAGGGAAGATCTTTACAAAAAGAGAAATAATTTCCGATATTAACAAAATCTTTTTCTTTCAAAAACATGAAATTAAAAAATTAGGATTAGGTGAATATAATAAGCAGGAAATTCAAAAAGTCTCATCTATAGTCGCTAAACGATATGAAGATTTCATAAAATATGAAAATAAAATACCTCCTAAATTTCTATTAAATAATCGAGAATTTAGTGATGTAGTAAAACACGATAAGAAAAGTAAGATCTATTATGGTTTACCCGCAAGTCAAGGAATAACAACTTCCGTTATCCGCGTTATATATGATATAAATTTCATCTCTGAAGTACGAGCTAAAGAAATATTAGTTGTACCTCAAACGGATCCTGGTTGGACTCCCGTTTTCTCAAAGATTGGGGGTTTAATAACAGAAACAGGGGGAATCCTCTCTCATGGTGCTGTAGTCTCAAGAGAATATGATATCCCTGCTGTTACAAACATCACAAATGCATGTAAAATATTTAAAACAGGACAAATAGTAACTATAAACGGGTTTGATGGTACTGTGATCCCTCAAAAAAATGAAGGAGGAGATTAGAAAAATGGAACCTCTAACTCATCGTAATCTATGTACAAACCATCTTGATTGGAATGAATCCTACTATTTTGTCTTTTACAGTAAGGAACATAATTTAGGGGGGATGACAAGGTTAGGATATAAACCAAATAAACAAGAAGGAATGACATTTTTCTTTTTATTTATGCCTGATGGATCGGCGGCAGGATATAACGTAGTGCAAAAAGTCAAGGATTATACAACGTCTCTCAATGTTGGTGGTATCTTTCATAATTTCTTAAACGATTCACATATTAACTACAAATTTAAAGGAAATATGATTGCAGTAGATAATCCCGAAGACTTACCTAAGGTGCATCAAAATCCAAAATTGATAGCGAGTAATTTAAAGGTGGAATTTGATATAAATTTTCTACCAATCAATGAAGTTTATGAATATAGCGGAGATATGACTTCAGAATCATTAGAAATAGGTAAAAAAGCAGGTGATAAACACTGGGAACAAATAGGGCTTCTTTCTGGAAACATTCAAATAAATAATACTAATTTTCCAATAAAAAATGCAATTGGACAAAGAGATCATACTTATGGGGTAAGAGATTGGACGGGAGTTGGAAATTGGTTATATTACGTAGTCTGGTTTAATAAAAACTTAGCGATAAATCCTGCAGCCATCATTACAAAAGATGGTCGTTTATCAACTGGGGGATTTTTGTTTAAAGATGGGAAGAATATACCCTTAAGAAGTATTAAAATTATTGCTGAAAAATTCAGAGATGATGGAATTTTTCCAGTAAGTTCAGAACTCGAAATTATTGATGCTTTAGGAGATGAACATCGATTAAAAGCTTTTGTAGGGCCAATTATACCTGTCCCTTTTTTAGATCCTGATGGAAACCAATCCATACTTGTTCAATCAATAGGACGTTTTGAATTAGATGGGATAAAAGGCGGGTATGGTGCGTTCGAAACTCTAAGAAAGAGGAAATTAGAGTAAAAAATGAAATTATCTGTTTATAATCAAAAAACCTACACAAAATAATAAAAAAATTATATAAAAAAAATTATTTATTTGAACTTTTATATTGTAAAAGATTTAATTCTTTTCTTAATTTTTGACCAATTTCTAAAGATTTCTTTCCTAACATTTTGATATCATCAATCGAAAATGTAGTTGCTCCGCTTTTTTGAATAGATGTAATACTTTTCTCTGTCACTGAGATTGAAATTTTCCCATCACAGATTAATTCTTCAGGTAAATTAGGATCTAAGAAAATAATATCATCAATTTTTCCATAAGTTATAACAAACGGCAATTCTTTAATTAAATCGTCTCCTGTCAAATATTTTCCAGTCCATTCAAGACCATTATCTCCAATTCTACCTTCAGGAAGATGTGCTGAAAGTAAAGTGGTTAAAGCACTTACTCCCCCGGCATCAATCAAATTACCATCATGGTTTATAACATACATATCAAGGAATAGAATATAGACAGCTTCTTTTTCTTTGATACATAATTTCTGGGTTTGAATGCAATCTGCATGTCTAATTCCGCGATCTACGACTCTTGCTAATTCGATAGATTGTTCATTTGGAGGTCCTCTTTCGAATAAAGGAGATGCTAAAGGAAGTAGCTCTGCCATAACAGTACAAACACCTTCATCTGGTAAATCCGCAAAGGGTGTCCCTACATCATATTTTAATCCTGTAATAATTCTTGTGTCTCCTAATGATACATCGGCAGAACCTTCGGCTGATGCAACAACGTCACTTGTAATACTAAAATCTCGATAATCCCATAAACCTCTACCGTCAACGCGTTCTTCTTTTTTCAAGTTTGACAAAATATAATTTTTTTCAATACGTGAAATTATTCTTTTTACGTCCATCATCTCTATTTTTCACCTTCTCCGTTTGTTTGAGTAATATATTTTCTTTTTAAAGCTTCTAATTGCATTTGATATACCTTTTTTAGTGATTCCTTTGCCATATCTAAGAAATTATTCATTTCCTCTAAACTCATATCTCCATCAAATTGCAGTAATGATAATTCTTCATTGAACCAGGTGATAGCAATTGGTAAATCTGCACCACCAGCTTTATCTTCGATTCCAGATAGATCTACCACTTGTTTACCATCAATTTTTCCAACTGCAATTGCAGTAACTAAACTTTTCATAGGAATTCCAGCATCTGCTAAAGCTAAAGCTGCTATTGTAGTACTAGCGCATCTGGTACCTCCATCTGCATTTATTACTTCTATAAAAACTTCAAAACTCGTACCTGGATACAGTTCAAGAAAGAGAATTGGCTCTAAACAATCGGATATGATCATAGATATTTCTTTTTCTCTGCGACCAGGAGCAGGTCTTTTTCTATCAAAAACAGAATAAGTCGCCATCCTATAAAATACTCTTAGAATCCCTCGATCTGGTTTAGATAAATGATGTGGATGAACTTCTCTGGGTCCATAGACAGCAACAAAGATCTTATTATCACCCCATTCTAAATAAGCAGAACCGTCAGCACTCTTAATAACACCGACTTCCATTTTAATAGGTCTTACTTCTTTTAAATCCCTTCCATCAAGACGCTTACCGTCTTCACGTAACAACTTTTCGGGATACTCATCTTTAATAATCAATGGCATTTAATTTATACCTCTTTTTTTTTTTTCTTCAATTACATTTTGCTGCATTCGATCAGTTAATCCTACGGTATGCGCTTCCATCGCTATTTTTTGTATTGATTCTATAAGTAGTCGTTCATGAGCGATATCTTCACCTTTTATCCATATGCGTCCATTTTGAGTTACAAAAATATTACTCTTTGTTAAGTCTTTTAACATTTTAATCATTGAACCATCGCGACCGATAACACGAGGAATTTTAGGGGGATCAATTGTAATTACAACACCGTTATTTCTTTTACCCAAATATTTTCCTACAGTTGTTAATTCAGGTTTATTTAAACGATCTGCTGATAAAATCTTTACAATCAAGATATCCCCAATCTCAAATTTTTCAGCGTCATTTTCATCCCGAGAATAACCTCCACCGCGACTGCTGCCACCACGACTACCACCACGACTACCACCACGACTACCACCGCGACTACCACCACCACGATCACCGCCACCTCTGAATGAACCCATTCTTCCTCTTTTTATCGTATTTTTTGGCTTTAACGTTCCAAAATCTTTCGCATTAATATCGCATTTATATTTCACAGGATTTTTATCAACAACAAGAGCTATAACTTTATCTCCAGGTCGAGGAGTATAAAAACCTCTAAGGGGAATCACATTTATATAATTTTTCTTTACCTGCTTCAGCCCTATATTTAAGGAAATTATCTGAGTCCTCTTTTTATTATAAATTGTGCCTCGTCCCGGTAAAAAATTCTTAGTATCTTCAGTCAATACCTCTCCGGGTACAACTATATCTCTTGAATCTTGGTCATCTTCGACATCTTCAAAATCTTCGAACTCACCATCAACTTTTTCTTCGCTCTCTTCGGTCTTGTCGAAATTCTCATTATTTGTTTCATTCTCCAAAATTACTCACACTCTTTTATTAATTTTATTTTATTACCTAACCATTGCAAAAAAATAACATAAATCAGAATTAATTAAAACTGTACTGGTTAGGATTTTAAAAGCTTTGTTTGAACTCTTCCATGAGTTAATTTATTCAATTTATCAATCATTTCCATTTGTAAACCTGCAGGTAAACTAACAACAGATACCCAAGAACCATCAGATTGCCATTCTTCATTCTTTATTTGAGCGAGTTGGGCTACAATGTTATATCCTTTGGCAGTAAAAGCCGACGGTATTTTAACTGCCATTTCTACTTGTTCCATACGAATTGGAATGATTGGTCGAATACTTTTAACTACATCGTCAACCTGTTCTTCAGCGCTTCTCATTAAATCGATCTTAACTTTTGCTTCTTCAATCGCCTTCTCTATTCTTTGAGAAGGATGTGGTTTCTTATTCTGAGGATTAATCGCATTTTTACTGATAATGGCTATTATTTGCTTTAATTTCTTTGTTTTTTCCTCTTCTCTTTGCGTTTTCGTCCAGTGCATCTCCCCTTCAATGAGAATGTGTCCCGCTATTCTTCTACCCTCTGTTGTATCAAAAACCGCTTCCATATCACCGTCTGTCGCCTTTTTTCCTCTTCGCAAGTCTTCAAAAACCGTAAAAGTTTCAAAAACTAGCTCAAGATCTATTTTATTACTATTTATAATATCATCCACGGTGAGTCGCGATTTTTCTGCTCCTTTTTTAAGTCTTTTATCGATTTCTTCTCGAATCACTTTCTTGGCTTCCCAAGCTTTCTCCGGATCCATTAGCATTTCGAATCGTCTTCCAGATTTCGCAATTCGTCCTACTATAAACCCCCCTAAATCAATTCTTGCTCGGTCAGTCGGTCGATCGATCATAGTATAGTCTCACAACAGTTTAACTTAATATACCTTAATTTCTATTTTTTCCTAACTTTTGTCTTTGCGTTAATTGATAAATATAATGGGCTTAAACCTTGATATTATATATATGATTTTAGGAAGTTGTTAATTTATTTAACAATTCTTCCTTTTCCTCTAAACTTAGAAGTTTAAACGTTTTATCTTCTTTCATTACAAAAGCTATATCACACGTATCTTTATTCAGATTATCACCCATTATCTCTTTGAGAGCTCGTAAGGGTAACATCTTTAATTCCTCATCACTCATATCTTCTTTATAATGTTCTTCAAGGTAAGCCCTTGCTTCAGTTGCACCAGATCCTATAGCGAAGGCTTTGTAAGCCCAAAATGCACCACTAGGATCGGTTAGAAACAAGGAGGGGCCATTCGAATCAATTCCAGCAACTAGAAATGAGACACCAAAAGGTCTCACACCTGCGTTCTGTGTGAATACTTGCTTATATTCACAAATATTTAAAGTGCTATCCTTTACAGAAATTTTATCATCATAATTCAATAAATTTACCTGAGCTTGAATACGAGCCCTATCAATCAAAACACGCGCATCGGCGGTTAGACCAGCTATTGCAACTCCAATGTGGTCATCAATCTTAAATATCTTTTCAGAACTTACACTAATCTCTTGAAGTTCAGAACTTTTCTTTTCGACCGCAAATACTACAGAATTTTTATTCCTACATACAACAGCAGTAGTACCTCTTCGAACAGCTTCTATTGCATACTCAACTTGAAAAAGCCGTCCTTCGGGTGAAAACTGCGTGATAGCCATATCATATCCACGTCCTGCTTGCTGAAACATTTTTTAATATCCTCCTTTGTTCTATTTAATATGTTTTTAAAAACCTAAAGATTTTAACCAGATAGGTTAATACTCTTTAATTTTAAATTCTAATTAATTCTATTTTTTATATTATTTTTTTGTTTTACTTAGTTAAAAAGTAGTAATAAATTCTAAAATAAATATTTTGTTTAAATAATTTAAAAAAAGGATAAAATTTGATTGAAAAAAGAATGTAGAGAAGGTTTTATTTATCTTTTTTTGATAGGAGCTACGACCATGCAACTTTATTAATAAAAATTGACCACTCTAAAATGATAAGCCCTTCATCCCTAGTATGCGCTACAAGATATTCTCCTTCCTTTGTAACTGAACCAACGATATTTCCTTTTCCACCACTAATATTTCTGGCAGCAAGTTGGATCTCGTCATTTTTTAAAACGGCAAATCTATAATTTTGAAACATAATTGCAGGTTCTTTTGTTTTCCATGCAGTAAGAAGTGCTCCTGCTTCTTCATTTGATAGCTGAAAATCTGCTGATTTATAGACAACCTCCCCACCTTTATTTAACAGAAAAATTTCTTCTATGCCTTCTTGTTCTTGTAAAGTCTTAACTAATACTTGAAATCTTTGCTCTTCCATAATTTTTTCAACTTTCACTTAAAATCTGTACTTAGTTATATTGAAAGATAAAAACTTAGAAATTTAAGTCTTTTTAGAACCAAAAAAATTAGGCTCTTAAAATATAAGAAAAGTATTTTACAGTTAACGTATTAACCTATATAACTTCTCTTAACTTTCAACAACGTTGATTTCTTTATGGTTAAAAATTTGGTTTTATTTGACAAAATCTATCATGTTTCTAAGAAGAAGCAAAAGGAAGATATATTCCTGAGATATTTAAAATATTTGCACGAGAAAGTTAAAGGATTTCCAGATACTTCACTGAAAATAAAAAAATTAAGAGAATTTGATAAGAGATTTGAGATTACAATTAGCGGTTCTGAAGAAGTCTTTGTATACAATTTATTAAAAAGTGATATCGGTAGCATAAAAGAATTTAAGGAGATTAAAGAGGGGGGGGTTTATCCCGGAACACTCGTTGATGTGGGAGGTGTTGGTTTCGGCTTATTCGTAGATTGTGCGATTATGAACCCTCCGGTTGATGTACTAATAAATTTACACTCTCTCAGAGATCAATTATGTAAAGGACGCGAAAAATCTTTACCAGAAATAATTGAAGCTTATGACTTTATCGATCATTTCCCTATAGAAGTGAAAATTTTAAAAATAGATAGAGAAAAGCACGAGGCTCAAGGAGAAATAGCCCCAAATACGTTAGACATCTTTAAAAAGATTATGGATGAGAATCTCGAGGCTATTTTCTTAAGTGGGGAGACTAAGGGGCAATTTAAAAAAGTAATAGTGCGAAAAGGTCATTTTAGAGATATAATTACCGTAAAGAGATTTGGTTTTTTAGAAAATCTAATACTATTGAAGCAGGATTCTAATGCTCCCGGGATAATATCTCGTATTGGAAGAGACTTAGAAAACTGTAAATTTAGTGTATTACTGCCGAAAAGAATGAGAAGATTGGCTAAATAAAAGAAATGGTGGGCCAGGAGAGGTTTGAACTCCCGATTTCCTCGGTGTAAGCGAGGCGTCATAACCACTAGACCACTGGCCCTTAATTAATCATAAGCGCAATCGGTGGGATTCGAACCCACGCATCCGTAGGATACTGGTTTAGCAGACCAGCGCCGTACCAGGCTAGGCAACGATTGCTTAATTTTTGATAAGTTATACTTTCAATATAACGATTCAAAATTTTAATATTTTATTATATATAGAACAAAATCGTTTGAAAAAAAGATTAGAAGAATAAAAAGAAGAGATAAACCTATAATAATTTATTCAGAGATTATTTCAAAAACCATTTTTTCAATAATAGGCTTCTTTGTATAGCGTTTATCGTAATACCACCCAACAAGATGTGCTTTTTGTTCTGGCTCTTTATTAGGTACTTCAGGAACAACTATTATCATCACCCCGTTTGAGAGATATTTCAAGATTCTCTTGTCTATAGCGTGTAGCTTATCGCTTCCACTCGGATGGGAGTGCCACTGCCATACAATATCACAATTTAGCTCTTGTTTAAACTTCCGCATGTTGTAGATCTTAGATTTTTTATATCTCATCCAGCTTCTTGGTTTTACATGAATTTTTGTTCTACGTAAATCGGAGTTCATGATAAATTGAGTGCAAATTCCGAAGTTTTCTTTTCTATCAGCAAATAACCAGCCGTGGCAAATTTGAGGATATTCTTCCGTAGCCTTTTGAGTTATTTCCTTATACAAACTTTCAGGTATTAAATAACGAAAATCTTTTGCCCCACTCATACTCATAATATGACATCTATGTAGCATAAAATTTATATTTTTCTTTAAATTCAAGAGAGAATTAAGTAAAAAGCAATGAAAAACAAAAAAAAATTTATTAGGGTAAACATAATCTAGTTTATTCAATTGATGTCAAAAAATTAGCAGATGTAGCCTAGTGGTAAGACGCTGGCCTTGAGAATTTTTCACAATCAAGTGAGCCAGTGCGCATAAGCGCTCGGGGGTTCGAATCCCTCCATCTGCGTTTTGATGATTGATTTTACTATAAAATGGGCTATTGGCGCAGGCAGGTAGCGCAGCAGGCTCTTAACCTGACGGTCGGGGGTTCAATTCCCTCATAGCCCGTTTTTTTTATATTTATCTTATTGTCAAATTACTGCCAAGAATTCTTTAAAACCCATTCAACATTTATAAAAATTACAGAAAAGAGTTATAAATAAATTGGGGATAGTAAAACAATGTCAAAGTTCGAAGATCTTCCAAGCTGTTTAAAGGAAATTAAAGATCGATATAACAATACTGAAAAAGTTAGGAGAAAATTAGTAAATTACAATGAACCTATCCAAGTCACTTTTTTAGATAGTGGATATTCGTTTATTATTTTGGTAAATGGAGATAAAGGAATTGAAATAGAAGATAATTCTGGAAATGAAAACACACCCGTTAAAATAGAATTTACAACTGAAAAGACTCTTATTGATTTGTTTAATAAAGAAATTGGTGCCGTAAAAGCATATAGCTCTGGTCAAATAAAGGTAGTTGAAGGGAAAATACGAAACCTACTTAAATTGAAGAGCTTACTTTTTTAAATATTATTTAAATAATTTTTCATACTATTTGTGTAATGATGATTATGAAGGCTTTGGTAACCGCAAGTTTAAGTCCCGAGGTTCTAAACGAATTAAAAAACCTAATGGAAGTTAGATATGAACCATGGGTCCAAACTCGAGAAATATATTTTGATGCTAAAGAATTGGCAGAAAAACTAGAAGGTATAGATATTTTTATTACTGAGACTGATGATGTTAAAAAAAAGGAATTTTATGAGTTAACTAATATAAAATTACTCATCTCATGCAGGGGAGATCCGTTTAATGTTAACCTCATTGCTGCAACAGAGAAAAGATTACCTGTCCTTAATACACCTTTTAGGAATGTTGATGCTGTGGCTGATTTAACCGTATGTTATATACTAATGCTTGCTCGCAAAATCCCTGAAGTAGAAAGAATTCTTCATTCTGAAAAGTTCGAAGTTATAGATTTTGAAAACTGGGTAGATTATTTTGAGCAATTTAAAGGTACTGAGTTAGGAGGAAAAACGGTTGGGATTATCGGTTTTGGTCAAATTGGAATAAGAGTAGCAAAAAGATTAAAACCCTTTGGAGTTAAATATCTTATTTATGATCCCTATGTACCAAAATCAGTTGCAAATGAATATGGGGATATAGTCGATATAGATTTTCTTGTACGGAATTCTGATTTTATAACAATTCATGCTACTGCTACGGATGAGAATGATAATCTTATAAACGAAACAAGAATAAATTCAATGAAAAAGACAGCTTACTTAATAAATACTGCCAAGGGAAGTTTAGTTGATTATGAAGCGTTAGAGAAAGCATTAGAAGAGAAAAAAATAGCAGGAGCAGCTTTAGATGTATTCCCCTTAGAACCTATTGATGAGGACAATGAATTTCTAAAATTTCCAAATACCATCATTTCACCCCATATCGGAGGTGATACAAAAGAAGTAATTGAACGTCAATCTCAAATGCTCTTAGAGGATATCAAATTATGGTTAAACAATAAGATGCCAAGAAATATTATGAATCCCGAAGTTTTAACAGATAAAACAGTCATTTCCACCCTTAAAATTAATGATTTGAGAAAGAAAATAGTCGATTTATGCAAGATTCTGTTAAAAGACAAGCATGTGATCGGTTCTGCAGGGAATGTAAGTGTCAGAGTAAAAGACGATGATTCTGAATGTGTACTAATCACACCAAGTAATGTTAATTACGCTGAGATGAGACCAGAAGACATTCTTATCATTGATATGGAAGGTAAAGTTATTGATGGTGACAGAAATCCTTCAGTAGAGAAGCAAATGCACTTAAGTGTATATAAGGAGCGAGAAGATATAAATGCAATTATTCATGCTCATAGTATTTATTCTACTGTCCTCAGCACATTAAATCTCTCCCTCCCTCCGTTAATGGAAGAATTAGTTCCCTATATAGGTGGTGAAGTATTATGTGCAAAATATGAAGAAGCTGGTACAGAAGAATTAGCAGAAACCGTCATAAAGGACTTGGATGATAGAAACGCCGTTTTACTCTCTAATCACGGTAACTTATGTTGCGGAAGCCATTTAGAAGGTGCTTATACAGTGTTGCAATACCTTGAAAGAGGGGCAAAAATCTATTATTTGGCTAAACTTATTAAAGATCCAAGCCTATTACCAGAAGACACAATAGATTATGAAAAGGACATTTTTGAAATTTTTAAAGAATCTAAAAAAATCTAGAACAGTTGTTAAAAAAATGTCCCTTTTTATTCTCTAAAATACGAAAAGTGTCATGGCATGGTGCTTTTTAAACACCTCCAAAAGGAGAAGTGCCAATGGATACGATCAGAATACTATTACTATCAATTTTACAGAAAACATTAACCCTTTCTTTAAACTGTTTATCAAATTTATTTAAATTAAATAAGTAATTATTATTAAGAGAGTTATAAAATTTGAGGTATAATTTTAAAAATATTTTATATAGAACCTGATATACTTATAACATTGTAGAAATTCATATTACTTTCATACTTTAAGAATTGAAATTTAAAATGTCACCAATCAACGGAGTTATCTGCGATACTTTAACATTTTTCAATAGAAATGGTGAAATTTTGGAAAATTTAAATTCACTTCTTATACGCCATATTTTAACAAATGATGCAAACGCAGTCTTGCTGTTTGGTAGAATGGGGGACGGGAGACTTTTTTTAAATAATCTTGAAGAAATGTCTAAGCTTATCGATATAACATTGAATTTTACTGAAAATAGAATTCCCGTCCTTATCAGAATCCATGGTAATTCTGCTAATGAGGTGATAAACCAAATTGAAAGCTTAGGTCGTAAATATGAAGATCTCAATTATATGATTTCTCCCCCGGTTTTGGAAAAAATCCCATCAGATGCCATAAATTCATATTTTGAAAACATTTTAGGTTCCGTTAATCCTAAAAACAAGATATATTTATATAATAATCCCCCTCAAAACGCTAAAAACGAGATTGAACCTGCTTCGTTAAAGAAGTTAACTGAATTCACATCTTTAAAAGGTTTAAATGATTCTTTCTATAATATCAAGATGTGCAAATCCTATCTTGAGTTTCTGAACGAGAATTTTTCAGTTTTCTGTGGACTCGAAGAAAACTCTCAAAATTTCTTTCAACTTATCCCCTTAAACCAAAGGAAAAATAGTGGTATTGTATCAAGTTTAAGTAACTTGGTTAATATGTGTTCAAAACTATACTACCATGCCCTGGAAGATAATCTCTTAGAACTTCTACAATTACAGGAGCAAATTAACAATATCAGAACTAATATTTATGATATTAAAACTGAAGTAGACCAAGAAAAACGAGGATTAAAATATGCGTTTCTGCATTTGTATAGAGATTTAATATCCACAACGAATGAAGGGATTAATAATCTCACTGCTACGCTTCAAAATGAAATTGAAACTATAAGTAAAGAAAAAATAGAAGCCACTGTTAATTCGTTGCTTAACAATAAACAAATTTATCAACTGTATTATATAGGACCAAAGAACCTTTACCAATTTCAAGATATTATAGATATTTTTTCAAAAATTGATGTTTTAGTTCATCAAGGAAAAGTTATGAAAATTAAGGGACCTTATATTGCTGATGTAAATACGATATATAAGGTTAAATTTGAAAACAGTCATTTAGTATTCAGATTTCGAACTAGTAAATTCTTTCAATACGAAAATTTGGTCAAAGAAAAACTACTCTTTCCTCTCTTAGACAAAACTCTCCTACCTGATGAGCCAGATTTAAGAGAAAAAGTAAAAGCGATAATTAGTTCTAAAAAAGGATCATATATCTTCGAGAAAGATAAACCTCCAATTATACCTGTGAGTAGTTTAATCTACTATGATGAGAATAAAGAAATTATCCCTTATATTTTCTCAGTACAGGATTATATCCGGGGAAAACCATTATTTCAACTCATAAATAAATATATCAGTGAAGGAAAGAACTTGGATACTAAAAAGTTCATAAAAATTTTTGAATCTTTAGGTGAACACTTAGGAAATTTACATAATATTAAATTTAAATCCTTTTATAAAAGTATTAGTGAAATTGGGGAAAAGAACAAGATAAATTATCCACAATATTTTAATAATCAGTTAGAAAATGAGATTCAAGAAGCTAAAAAGAATAAAATCGATCTTGGGAAAGAAATTAGAAACTATTATAATGATAATCAAGCATTAATTGAAGAAGAAAATGAATTTGTGGTATTACACAATGATTTTCATAGTCAAAATGTTATTGTAAAAGAGGATCAGGGCGTAATTCATTTGAATGGATTAGTAGATTTCGATAATTGGTATATTGGAAGTAGAGCTCAAGATTTCATAAAAATTGATTATTTAATTTTAAAACCTTTAAACATCCCTTCTTTTAATGATGCGTTTTATCAAGCATACTCAAATTATTTCAGAATTGATAATGACTTTAAGAAAAAAATCGAGATTCATAAGTTATTATGGCTTCTAAACCAATATAATCTCGAATCAGAATTAAAAAAAAAGGTAAATCAACTTGATCTTTCAAATAGGGCTTCAAATTCTATAGATAATTATTTATTTGAAATAAAAGCGATTTTAAGGTAATGATTAACACAATAAGATAAATAAATTCAAATCAACTAAATCGGCCATCTTTTTATGACAGGATTTAGCAAGGAAGTAACTTTAGCAATCAACCTCGTAAAGAAAGCTGCTGAAATTACAGAATGGTTTCGTAACAAAGGATTCAATTCATTCTTAAAAGCTGATCAGTCACCAGTAACTTTAGCTGATTTTGCTTCCCAAATATATATTGTTTCTGAGTTAAAAAATCACTTTTCAGATGACCAGATAATTGCTGAAGAAGAAAACGTGAGTTTTTTTGGTAAGAAAGCAGAAAATTCTGTTACACAATGTTTCGATGAATTAAACATAGAGAGAATAAATAAGGTAAAAGATTATATTGAATATCGTGGTAAATCATCAGAACGACAATGGACTGTGGATCCCATCGATGGAACTATTGGTTTTCAAAAAGGATTATTCTATTCTATAGGAATAGGATTAATGGTGAACTCCATCCCTAAAGTGTGTGCTATTGCGGCCCCCAACTATCCCGGTAAATCATTAGCTATCTTTTCAGCTGAGCAAGGACATGGTACTCACGTTTCCTACAATAATAATAATTTTATACCAACTAAAATAAGTCAAATTAACAAATTAAAAGATTTCCGTTTATGTCATTCATTACATTATGATAAACCTTGGATA
>Ga0114925_10000493_pt1 | contig 17492 bp, 15 predicted proteins | sample SumtaG_2_FD_87287 | JGI IMG/M metagenome (GOLD analysis project Ga0114925, IMG submission 87287) | Deep subsurface microbial communities from Indian Ocean to uncover new lineages of life (NeLLi) - Sumatra_00607 metaG | ecosystem: Environmental > Aquatic > Marine > Oceanic > Sediment | place... | reverse complement strand
TTACCGTTTGGCCAATACTCCGGGAGGAATCTATGCGCTGGTTGACTATGTTAACTTTAAAGGCGAGGGCGTATTAGAAAATGAATCATATAATGAAGTAAGATGGGGTTTATTGCAAGTTTTGGAAAATATGTGTGGCCGGGATAGAGACATTAGCGCTTTGAGCGAATTTGTTCTAAACGCCAAAAAACTACTTAAGCAGCGAGTGCTTAATGCCCCCGCAGGTATTGATGAAAGTGGATGGCTCTCCGGGTGGGGGAGGCGCCTTGATTCATATGTTGATGCCTTTTATGTGTTTGGTGATGGATAGAAAATAAAAAAAATAGGCACAGCCCCTATTATTATCGACAGATTGAGTCGCTGTATGTAAGCTTTTGGTATGTCACGCATGTAAAGAGATATAATAACAGGTTTACCTCATCATCTTACTTAAAAGGGAAATTATCAGGAATGTGTTTCTAAAGACAAAGACGATTTCAGGCAACACTTAGGGTGACTTGCAGATTATACTCGAAGATACTTCTTGAAAGATATGCGCATGAGGAAGAGGACGGTAGGGTAGGGGAATATTTTTGCAAAAAATGGAGATAGGGCAAATCTCGGCACTTGTCAATCTGGTTCTTGGACAGTTTGCTTCCACAATCTGAACGCAATACGTACATACGTTTCCACCTCGAAACGAAGATCCCGCCCAAAAAACCCATATCCACCCAATTGCTAGAGCAATCTAGGCAAGATGCTCGTGACTTCAAATACCTCAGAAACATCAAAGCAAAGGAGTAAGAAAATGATAGTGTACAAATATAGCTCATGCGGGAGAATCTTTCATGGCACCCTCGAGAAAAACGAGAAAGAAAGTAGTAGACATACGCGTCTTTATGGTAGGTCTTTCCGATAGAAGAATAGCCCCTCTCACAGATAAATTTGTTTTCCTTCTCGCTGTAAATGAAACTGTCCAATCTCTTCTTTTTTCTCTTCTCGGGAATATAGGACTTCATTTTTCTTTTCTTGATAGTGAGACGATTAGCCAGGGAGTCATAAAGAGCATCGGCAGCCACAGCCTCGGCGGTGAGACCCTTTCTATCTTCCTTGTTGAGCAGACTTTCTAGATTACTTTTTTCTCCTTCGTTCTCATCTTAAGGAAGAGTCATGTAACTGATAATAATCTCTGACTCATCCTTGGCGATGTGGGCCTTGTAGCCTGCGAACTTTGTTCCGAATCGAGCCCTGAGTTTTTCAGAGCTCTCTATTAGATCATTCAATTCGGAGGGTTGACAAAAATGATTCTAATGGTATACTAAGGTATGCTGATACATATATTTGCATACATGCACGTGGGGAGAAAAAAATGTCTCTAGTGCGCACATCCTTTATCCCCTTATATCATCAACTTATCGAGAAACTGAGGCAGAAAATAGAAAGTAGAGAATGGCTTCCTTATTCTCTTATCCCCTCTGAAAGACAGTTATCCGAGAAATATCAGGTAAGTCGAGATACCTTAAGAAAGGCGCTCTCAAAACTTAAAGAAGAGGGGCTTTTATATCGAAAGCGAGGGAAAGGGACCTTTGTCGCTGGGCCCAGGCTAACCTTTCATAAATTTGATGCCATCGCCAAAGATTTACAAGAACAAGGATTACATCCCTCCTTTCGGGTCTTGCAGAATGAGAAAACCATGTCTGATTATTATGTAAGAACTGTTTTGCAGCTTGCCGAAGGAGAAATGGTTCATAAGGTAATGCGGTTATTGCTCGCCGACGGAAGACCTATAGCGCTGGCTGCAGACTATTTCGGAGAGAAGACGGTTCCCGGCTTAGACGAAGAAGAGCTGGAAGAAGTCGCTCTTTGGGATACTCTAGTTAGAAAATATAACATACACATCACCAGAGTAGAGGAAACGTTTGCCCCTGTGCTCGCAGACGAATTTGAGGCTAAACAACTGGAAATTCCTTGTAACTCTCCTGTCTTTCTGGTGAGAAGAATTAATTACAGTGAGCGAATTCCTTTTGAATTCGGTGAAACGGTAGTGCGGGGAGACAAATGCTGTTATTCGGTTGAGCTTTCCTATGAAGGAATGGAAACTCGGTTGCCTCAGGGGCGTTTTACGCTTTATGTAAGGCCTTTGCAAGATAAATCCGCTAGTAGCTAGAAAATATGCTCACATAAAGATGATTGACAATTCTCACTTTCGTTGTGTGATATGTGGATATGGGCACTGTGCTTCGCGAAAAACCTCAGAACTAGTTGAAGTTAAAGTAAGTTTTTAAGAATGAAATCATTAGAGAACGAACGATGAACCATGCAAATATAGGAGCTTTTTGCCCATGTGTTTTTCTTAATACTGGTAAAAAACTAAGAAACATATCTTCAGAAATTGAAAAAAGCCCTAGAAGGAAAGATAGAATACTGCAATGAGGATGATATTTGTTAAGTGATGTTGTCTTAACTTGCAGTTCTCTTCGTAGATGACTAGAGATTCGGAGGTTTATGTATGGCGAAAATAGTAGTTTTAGGTTTAGACGGATTTAATCCTGAGTTTGTTAGACAGTGGTCCAATGAACTGCCTAACTTGATGAAGATGCAAAAGGAGGGAATATGGGGAAGTCTAGAAAGTACAGTTCCTGTTACTATTCCTCAGGTATGGATATGTGCTCAGTGTGGTCGGGGCCCTGGATCCCACGGTATCTGGGATTTTACCTATAGGGACGGGTTCTCTTATAGTGAGACAAAAGTGGTTGATTCTAACATTACAAGGAGAGTCGATCTATTACAAGCAATTCTTCCCAAGATGGGGCAGAGAGTGGGGATAATTGGTGTACCAGTTACTTGGCCATCTCCAAAGATTCCGGCAGGTTACGCTATATCTGGTCTTATGACCCCGAGCCTGGATCGTGACTTTACTTATCCTGATAGCCTCAAAGATGAGGTATATAAGTTAGTTGGGGATTATATTATAGATGTAACCGAGGCCGATATAGATTGCAGCAAAGTAGATAAGAGTCATGTACTCAAAAATGTTTATGATATGGATTCACAGCGTTTCATATTAACAAAATATTTTATCAATGAAAAGAATTGTGACTATGTTATGACAGTTGTAATGGGAAGTAATCGTATACTAAATATTTTATATCGTTGTTTTGATTCAAAGGGCAAATATTACGATTCTGATCCTTGTTATAAAGATATTTTACATGATTACTATGTCTGGATTGATAAAAATGTAGGAGAACTTGGCAAGAGCTTACCTAGGGATGTGGTATTATTCATTCATAGTGGCTATAGCATTCAAAAACTTGATGGACGGATTAATCTTAATGAATGGTTAATCAAAGAGGGATATATGACTCTTCTTGAGTATCCGATGAAGCTGACTTCACTCAAAGATGTTAAAGTAGACTGGTCTAAGACAAAATGCTGGAGTACAGGTTACGGTGGTAAATTATATCTCAATATCAAGGGAAGAGAACCGAAAGGAATTGTTGACCCCAAGAGTTACGATGAGCTGTTGGATGAATTGGCTGCTAAGCTGAAAGATATCCCTGATAAACTTGGAAATCATTTGAATACTCAAATTTGGAAACGAGATGATATCTATTTTGATTCGTACGCAAAATATGGTCCAGACTTGTTTGTGAACTTTAGCGAAGGTAAGTTAGGTGCCAGTGAGTTGTTAGGCCATGGCCGGGAAAAGATATATTCATTTGATACGGCAAAAGACTTCGATGATCTAGCACGTGGTTTATCTGGGTACTTTGTTATAAGCGGACCGGATATACCAGCGGAGGGAGAGCTTAAAGAAGTATCATTACTTAATGTTGCTCCAACCGTTCTAGATATTCTTGATTTACCAATTCCTAAGAATATGGAGAAACCATCCATTCTATCTGTGGTAAAAAAGGAGGAGGTAACATATTCTAAAGAGTCTGAGAGAGCTGTTCGTTCTCGGCTTGAATCATTAGGCTATTGAGCTTTGGTAGTAGGGGAAAATAGACAATTGTTTTTTTCTCCTTGAAGAAGTTTCCTGAGATGGAGGTAGAACGCGTCAATAGCAAATGCCAAAGCTGTGCCTGGTCTTTGTGGTTCTTAGTGTAGAGTGAGGTAAGGCTTTTAATCCAAAAGGATACCGCTCAGAGGCCTAAGAATGAGCGGTGAACGCTGTCAGAAATTGTATAGGCCAATCTAGGTTAGGATAAGAAAAAGTTACCCAGGAAGTGTTAAATGAGTCTTCTCTATTTTCAAGATTCTTTCGCAAAGCCGAAATAATCTAATGTATTTATGAAAGGAGAAAATCTAATGGGTATTGCACGAACAATTTTGAAAGGTGTCACCCATTATGTTCCCTCAAGGGCATATAGCGGGTATACTCTATTTAGTCCTATGTTTGGTAAGGATGTATGGCTAGTTGATATGCAAGGTAGAATTGTACATCGCTGGAGGACAGAACCATATAAACCGAATTTTGCGCGGTTTCTTGCCAATGGTAATCTCCTTTACCAAGGTGTTAAATCGGGGGGTATAATGGGACCAGGGCTTGCCTACCTCTTTGGTGAGCATTATGAGCAAGGTGAAGAAGACAGAGGTGTGTGTTTGATAGAGGTAGATTGGGATAATAACCTGGTATTGAAGTACGAAGAACCACAATTTAATCACGACTTTTATCGTATGAAAAACGGAAATACTATGCTTATCAAATATGTAGATGTGCCCGATGACATAAAAAATAAGGTCAAGGGCGGTATCCCAGGTACAGAGCAAAATGGGGTTATGTGGGCTGACGCCCTTAACGAGGTTACTCCTGAGGGTAAAGTAGTGTGGGAGTGGCTGGCATATGAGCACCTAGACCCGGAGATAGATGTTATTTGTCCTCTGGAGTATCGGGGTGAATGGACTCACATGAATACGTGCAGTGTTCTACCAGATGGTAATATACTAGGCTCATTTCGTCAGACTAATACCATCTGTATTATTGATAAGGCTACGGGAAATATCATCTGGCGGTGGGGTCGTGACGAATTAGGCCACCAGCATGAGCCCACCATGTTGGACAATGGAAATATCCTAGTCTTTGATAATGGACCACACCGTTTCTTATCACAAGACTTAGATTATTATTCTAGAGTACTGGAGGTCAATCCAGCTACCAATAAAATTGAGTGGGAATACAAGGATGATCCTCCGTCCGAGTTTTATGCCTTTGGTATGGGAGGAGCTCAGCGATTACCAAATAAAAATACTCTTATATGTGAAACTCATGGGGGCCGCATTTTCGAGGTTACTCGTGATAGGGAAATAATTTGGGAATATGTTAGCCCTTTCTATGGTCCCTTTTTGATTTACGGTCAGGCTAACCTAATCTACCGAGCCTACCGTTACGGACATGAATATGAGGGATTAAAAGGAAAGAACTTAGATCCTAATAATTTTAGGTGGCTGAACGCAGTATATGGACCTGGCGCTAAATAAATATTTTCAGTACCGCAAGGAGGAAATCCAATGGGAATTGCACGAACGAGTTTGAAAGGTGTTACACACTATATTCAGTCAAATGCATATAATGGGTATACTTTGTTCACTCCTTTAGGATCAACTGAGGCAGTGTTAATTGATATGCAGGGGCGGGTTGTTCATCAATGGAAGATGCCCTATCCGCCAGCATTGTATGGAATACTTTTGGAGAACGGTAACCTCCTTTATGGTGGGTACGTAGAAAAAGGACTTTTGCCCGACTTGAGAGGTACCGGAGGAGAGTTGATAGAAGTAGATTGGGATGGCAATTTAGCTTGGAGTTACAAAGACCCATACTTGCATCATAGTTTTTGTCGTTTGTCCAATGGAAATACCATAGTTCTCAGATGGGTGGAGGTACCCAAAGATATTTCCGCTAAAATCAAAGGTGGTATGACAGGGACAGAAAAGGATGGAATTATGTGGGGTGATTCTTTCCGAGAGGTCAATCCGCGTGGCAAGGTGGTGTGGGAATGGTTAGCATACGAGCACCTGGACCCGGAAATAGATAGCATCTGTCCTCTGTGCCCTCGCAGCCAGTGGACTGAGGCTAATTCATTCGCGATCCTATCAAATGGGGACATATTGGCTAGCTTCGCACGGCTCAACACTATATGCATCATCAGTAAGGCCACAGGTGATATCAAATGGCGATGGGGTTCTGGAGGAGAACTAGGGCATCAGAATGATGCTACCGTCCTTGAAAATGGGAATATTCTCCTGTTCGATAACGGGACACATTGTATCCATTTTTCCCAAGGATACTCCCGCGTTCTGGAGATAGACCCGGCTGCTAACAAAATGGTCTGGGAATACAAGGATGACCCCTGGATGGCCTTCTATAGTGCTTATATGTCTAGCTGTCAGCGACTACCCAATGACAATACCTTGATATGTGAGGCAGCAACAGGACGAATCTTCGAGGTAACAAAAACAGGAAGGATTGTTTGGGAATTTGTTAATCCTTTTTCTTCCGCGTTTGATTCGGTCTATGGGCATAACCATATTATCCCCAAAGCATACCGATACGGTCCAGAATATGGGGGCCTAAAAGCAAAGAATTTGGAGTACTCAGTTTACTTAGTTGAAAGAGGAAGATTTGTCTAAGTACACTGGATTCATGGCAGAAACAAATGGCAGTAAGACTAATTGACTTATATTCTTCTCAATTCAATCCAAGGGGGAGGTGAGATTAGAATGGGGGATGAGAGGAGTGTACCGATAACAAAAACAATGGATAAAGGAGCAGTAGGAGGAGGTTCCGATTTATCAAGTATGACCAGAACGGTATCGTACCTTACCTGCTTCTACTTTATCCATAATAACCCATAGGAGGGAACAGCATGTCTAGAAAATTGTCAGTAGGAATTATGGTGTTGTTGTTAAGTATTTTCGTTGTTTTGGGAACAACAGCGGCAGTAGCTCAAGCAGAGACTGTGATAGGAGAAGATGTTCTTCAAGCTGGACGACCTTATGAGGGAACCACTCTTAGTTTTATCAGCTTGAATTATCTTTACAGCAAAGCCATTCAGCAACTGATTCCCCATTTCGAGAAAGCTACGGGGATGAAAGTGGAAATCGAATTATATGGAACTGAGGATAATTTCATTAAGCAAGTAAGTGAACTGTCCATGGGTGGTTATGCTTATGATATAGTTCAAGTTCCTCCCTTTAACCAATCTCAGTATATGGCAGCTGGGTGGCTTAGCCCGCTGGATGATTACCTTCAAGATTCCAGTTTTACTCCCTCAGCCTTTGACGTAGATGATTTTTTCAAAGTAGGAATCGAATTCGGGAGTCGTGAAGGGATACAGTACACTCTTCCTATATTCTCGGCCACCATACTCTATTACTACCGGACCGATGTGTTTGATAAATACGGCATAGCGGGTCCTGCAGAGACTTTCGAAGAGCTATTGGATATCAGCAAAAAGATCCAGTCTAACGAGGTAGCTTCTATTATATTCCGAGGGAAACCGAGTATTGAGCAGAACATGTGGCCTTTTGGGCTGATCGCTCGCGGATATAGCTCGTTTTTCAAGGATTATCCTGATGATCTTCACCCCAACCTCACCGATCCAAACTTTCTAAAGGCGGCCAATCTCTGGAAGGAACTATTTGAGTATGGCCCGACGGGGATCAACACCTTTACGCATGAAGAGGTTATTTTGTATGCCCAGAAAGGCCTTGTTGCTCAGTGGATAGATGGGCATCCTCTTGCTGGTTTGTTCTTGGATCCCGAAAGATCAAGCGTGGTAGGCAAGGTGGCGGTAGCAAAGACACCCCGGGGCCCAAAGGGATGGTTTCCCGCCTTTTCAGAACATGGAATTGGCATAGCCAGAGGTTCTTTGAAAAAAGATGCCGCATGGGAGTTCATGAAGTGGGCTAGTAGTAAAGAGGTGCTTTTGGAGGCTAGCCAAATAACTCAGTACTTGGCGGTAACCAGAAAGTCGGTATTTGTAGACCCCAGGTTTACAGAAAAATACTCCTATTTCGGAGGAACCTTTTTGGATGTATCCAAGGAAACTCTCGAGGCCAGAAGCCTCTATTTTCCTCCAATTCCGGAATGGCCCACGGTAGGGCATGTCATTGCCAGAGCTCTGTCTGAGGTGACTGCAGGTATTAAGAGCGCACAAGATGCCTTTAGTGCAGCCAACTCTACCGTAGATAGGATCATGAAAAACGCTGGATACTACAAGTAATCTCCGTGCTCGGCAGATAAATACCAAAGGTGGTCTCAGATGTGTGATTCTCTGAGACCACCTTTATCGAGGTTTATCCATGACTTTACGTAAAGAAGAAAAAATGGCTTACACATTATTTTCGGTGCCTATGATCATAGTAATTGGAGCACTGACCATAATTCCACTCATATATATGGTTTATATCTCAACGACTTCTTGGAATCTAGCAAGACCTTGGGGGACTACTTTTTTAGGATGGGACAACTATTTATATCTATTAAAAGACCGTGACTTAATCCAAGTAATGTTGGTCACCATGTATTTTGTGATTTTCTGCGTGGCCGGACAGATGATTTTGGGACTCGGTATTGCAATTCTCCTTCATACTAACGTAAAAACAATTTCGAAAACTCGTTCCCTTTTCATATTCCCTATGGTTTTGGCTCCGATCATCGTGGGGCTGATTTGGAAAATATTTCTAAATCCACAGTTAGGAGGCCTTACGGCCTGGTTAAACCTTTTAGGTCTACCTACTATATCTTTGCTGAGTAGTGCTCGGGGAGCTGTAGCGTCCATCATCATCGCCTCCGTTTGGGAGTGGTTTCCTTTCGTGATGCTCATATTGCTCGGAGCCTTGGAATCTTTTCCTGAAGAGCCTTTTGAGGCAGCACACGTGGATGGTGCTAGTAGTGCTCAGATATTTTGGCACATCACCCTACCTTTACTCAAACCGGCTTTGCTTTTAGCTCTCTCCTTCCGAGTTATTGAAAGTATGAAGATATTCCCTCTATTTTTATGATGACCGGTGGTGGTCCAGGCAAATCAACCAGTAGCCTAGACTACTACGCTTATTTAAACGGATTTGTGTATTTAGATATTGGCTATTCTTCGGCCCTGATGTTGATAATGCTCATTCTGACTTCCGTACTTTGTTTCTCATTATTTAGATCTTTGTTTGTCCGTCGTTAAGAAAAGAGTTGTTTCCTCGAGGAGATATATCATGGAATACAAGAGTGTCGCATATATTAAAAAAGCTGTACTCATAATGATTACGGTTGGAGGACTATTCCTTATACTCATTCCTCTCATTTGGCTTTTTTTAATTTCCATCAAATCTCCCTTGGAGGCGTTTAGTCCTAAGTCCTTTTGGGTGTTCACTCCTACCTTGAGGAATTACTTCGATGCAATTTCTAATCCCTCAATTCGGAAATACTTTTTTAATAGTTTTGTAGTGGCAAGTTTATCTCTTGCTGCTTCTATGATTATCGGAGTTCCTGCCGCCTTTGTATTCTCCAAGTTAAGGAGCAGGTTTAAAAATTTCCTTCTCGTGTATATTATACTTGCACGCATGATACCTCCTATGATTTTTATTATTCCCTATTTCATATTATATCAGAGATTGAATCTAATAAACACAAGAATAGGGCTCGCCATTGTTTATACCAACTTTAATGTGGCTTTGGTTGTATGGTCTATGTGGACATTTTTCAATGAAGTACCCCAAGATCTATTAGAAGTTGCCCGTATTGACGGAGCTTCCATTTATCAAATTTTCTATAGGATCTTTCTTCCTTTGTCTACTCCAGGATTGACGACAACTGCTATTATCGTTTTTTTAATGTCCTGGAACGAATTTCTATTCGCTCTCATCCTAACCCGGGGCGCTACCAAAACCATACCCGTGGGGATAATAGATTTGATTTCTTATGAGGGCGTAAACTGGGGATTGGTCAGTTCCGGAGCAGTACTCATGCTTTTGCCCATGCTTCTCTTTGCCTACCTCTCACGGAAATATATTGTTAAAGGACTTCTGGGCGGTGCACTAAAAGGTTAAGGGGTTAAATGGATACTACATGAAGCAGAGGAATATGTACACGTGATCAGAGGGTAGGAAGTCACTATCGATTTCACGAGATGGCCTCTGAAGAACTCACATTTCTTAAGAAATGTGAGGCGGCTACGCAAACTCGATAAATAAGATACCAACTACCTTTTTTGCAGACCTGGACTTCAAATAGCTGTTTTTAATTACGCTTGTCAAGGAGGATTACAATGACTTCCAAAGAACGGATCTTGGGTGCTATTAAGGGCGAAGAAATTGACCGAGTTCCCATCTATGCTCCATTTCTAACTGCTCGCGTGATCAATCCTGCTCATGTTCCAGTAGTACCGCCAATAAGCAACTTACTGCAGGACGGGATAAGTGCTTTAGATGATTGGCTGACAAAAGATCCTAACTACTTGCAAATTACCAAATTAGTTAATGAAAAATGTGAAAAAGTCTGGTCTTACTACTTTCGAGAACTTGACAGGTGGTTTTTATTAACACCTAAAGAATTTATGAAAGTGGCTAAAGTGGAAGAAAAAAATGATTCTATTTTGATAAATTATCAAGTTCGAACCCCCAAAGGCAATTTAGAATATATTTGTGAGAAGCGTAAAGGTATTTCTACAGTTTGGGATAGAAAATATCTGATTAAAGATAAAAAAGATGTGGAAAGGATCCTTTCTGTTCCTTACACTCTTCAAAAATCTGATATTGAAGATTTTTTCAAATACAAAAGGGAGATAGAGGAGAAAGGCGGCTTGATGTACATATTTGTAAGTATTCCCATGGTGTGTGTATCTCAACTTTTCCCCTTTGAGCAATTTTTGACCTGGTGTGCAACTGAAAAATCTACCCTGGCGAGACTCATCGAAACTGCTTTCGAGAGAATATTCGAACAGCTTGAATATCTTCTCCAAAATGGAGTGGGCCCCATATTTCACTTTGGAGGCTCAGAACAAGCGACCCCACCTATGATGTCTCCCGACCTCTACGATGAGTTTGTGCTAAAATATGATAGTAGACTTTTCGATCTAGTCCATCATTACGGCAGTTATGTAGCCGTACACTGCCATGGACGAGTAGGAAGTATTCTAGACAAGTTGATTGATATGGGAGTCGACCTTCTTGATCCTGTAGAAGCCCCTCCTGGTGGAGATATTGAAATTGGAGAGGCAAAAAGGAAGGTCAAAGGTAAAATAACTTTAGTGGGTAATATTCAAATCAGCGATATGGAGAACTGTACTCCTGAGGAAATTGATGAGAAGGTAAAAGAGGCTATATTTTCTGCTGGAAAAGAGAAATTCATATTAGGTACTACCGAAGGCCCCCTATCATCTGTCTCGGATAGAATGAAAGAAAACTACATACGGTTTGTTGAAGCGGGAATCAAATATGGGAGGTTCAATTGATTAGGGAGATTATTTCATAGATTTTATCCTTATTCACCGTTTAATATAATGTTTGATAAGGCAATGGTTTTTTAGTCTTTTTGTACAATCGTGGAGCTTAAGTGAGGAGTAATAAATTGAACAAATTAATGAGGCAGCCATTTTAAGGGGATAGGAAGAGGTAAAATATGAAATGATGCCTATCCCTAAAATAAAATCAGAAGAGGTATTAGCTGCTGTTAAAGCAGCAGAGATCCGTGGTTCAGGTCTTTAGATATAACAGAATGCAGTGCTTGTCATGACGGGTAAACTTAAAGGTCTGCGCTACATCTTTGTTAGGTAGGGGAGGCCCATTTTTTTATTTATTAAAATTTATTTTCAATAGGAGACAGAGATGTTTAGTCCCAAAGCTAAGAAAAATTTTATGTTAGCAGTGGTAGGATACAAGCCTCAAGATTATCGTTTGGAAGAAGTTCCCCTACCCAAAGTCGGACCTGAAGAGGTGGTAATCAGAGTAAAAAGAGTAGGCATATGCGCCAGCGATTTAAAATGTTACCAGGGAGCCGATAGATTCTGGAAAGGACCTCCTACTCCTTATGTCAAGCCTCCCTTTATTCCGGGACATGAATTTATCGGGGAAGTAGTAAAACTTGGTCCTGGAGCATCTGAGAAATATAATCTTAAGATTGGAGATAAAGCGATCTCTGAACAGATTTTACCTTGCTGGAATTGTAGGTTTTGTCTCAGTGGGAAATATTGGATGTGCGAGACTAACAATGTATATGGGTTTCATGGAGGAATAGATGATGGAGGGATGGCTGAATATATGAAATTCCCTCAGGGGACTATCAATTATAAGGTACCAAGAGATTTACCCGATGATGTAGCGGTAATGATTGAGCCTTTATCCTGTGCTATTCATGCAGTACAAAGGGCAAACATTGAATTGGGAGATATAGTGGTTATTGCTGGCGCTGGAGCAATTGGTCTTTGTATGTTGCAGATAGCTAAACTAAAAAATCCAGGAAAGTTAATAATGTTGGATACGAAAGAAAAACGACTTGAGATTGCTCAAGAATTAGGAGCAGATATAGTCATTAATCTAACTGAGGAAGATGCTATAGCTAAAGTAAAGGATTCAAGTGATGGTTATGGATGCGATATTTACATAGAAGCTAGTGGTTATCCTCAAGCGGTAGAGCAGGGTTTGGAAATGATAAGAAAGCTTGGCACCTATGTAGAATTTGGAGTGTTTGGGCATGAGGCTAAAGTGGACTGGAGCATCATTGGCGATCAAAAAGAGTTAGACATTCGGGGCTCCCACTTAGGTCCTTATTGCTATCCTTTGGCTATTGAGTATCTGAGAAAAAGATTAGTAAAAGTAGATATGATAGTAACTCACACTTTTCCTTTAAGAGAGTATAAGAAAGCCATGAAGATAGCTTCTGAGGGTCACAATTCTATTAGAGTAACGTTAACTCCTAATGAGAATACATGATTGATATTAGTGTGAACATAAAATAACCTGATAGAAGATTCTCAAAATCTTTTTATTTGAGTATTACTTGAGTTTATTGCAGATTCTTCCTTATTTTCTAAAAAGATATGAGTATTTATTAGCTGAAGGGAAGGAATATTAGATGAAAAATGTTATCTTATTAACAGTGGATACATTAAGAAAGGATGTTTTGGGATGTTATGGAAATAAAAGTGGGTTAACCCCCTTTATTGATTCCCTGGAGGACAAATGCATCAGATTTACGAAAGGACAGTCTATTGGGCCATATACACAAGCATCGTTTCCGGGGATACTCACCTCTTCTTATTATCTTGAATATGGGAGAGGAAAGAAGCTTTCATTAAAAAGAACTTTGATTTCCGAGCTGCTTAAAAAAGCTGGGATTGTAACGGCTGGGTTTCACTCAAATCCATATCTGTGTGATTTTTTTGGCTGGAACCGAGGCTGGGATATTTTTTATGATTCTATGCATGCAGATGTTACGCCAGAGGTTCCTTATGTAAAGGGTGATGGGATTAACAAAGAGGTGAGCGAGTGGTTATCTTCACATACAAAAGAGAGAGAATACAAACCGTTTTTCCTATGGCTGCACTATATGGATGTTCATGAGCCCTATGTCCCTGATAGAAAATATATTGACATGGTAGATCCCTCTATCCATCTAAACCAAAGTGAGATGTTCAATTTATTTAAAAATATACTCTTAAAGAGAGATATCTCAAACAAACAGACAGTAAGACTTTTGAAAAAACTTTACTCTGCTCATATTCGAGAAGTGGATAGTTATATTGAAGAGTTCTTTAATTTATTGAAAAAGTTTGACCTCTGGCAAAACTCAGTCATTATTATAACCTCAGACCATGGTGATGAATTTGGTGAGCATGGTGGTCTTTCCCATGATGGTAAGATGTATTCAGAACTTATAAATGTGCCTCTTCTTATTTATGATTATGATAGAATCAAGAGCGAGGTTTGCCATACTTTAGTTAGCAGTATTGATATACCCCCCACCATAGTTTATCTCTTTGGCCTTGAGCCAGCAAAGAATTTTAAAGGTCATTCTCTCCTTCCTCGCAAGGATTATCCCGAAAAGGGATGTTTTGGTGAAGCTATTAGTAAGGCAGGTCACAAAGAAAAGGAAACAGATAAACCGATCTATTTTTATCAAGAAGACGAGCAAAAAATAATTTATCGCCAAGATAGCAGTATCTGGGAAATGTATGATCTCAAAGAAGATCCTAAAGAACTAAATAACATCATTGATACATCAGTTAAGGCAAGGGAGATGAAGGAGAAATTAAGACCCAGAATAAGAAGGTGGGCTGAATAGTAAAAATACAAACTTATACGAGGAGGATTAAGGATGAGCGAAGAAGTAAAGAAAAGATGCAAAGAGTTGGTTGAGAAATCAAAAGGGGTAGTGCGCCAAACATTTGAAAAGTTCAAGCCCTCTGAAATAGCTATCACCTGGACCGGTGGAAAAGATAGTACTACCGACCTCTGGATAATTCGTCAGGTATGCCTGGAGGACAACCTTGACTTTCCTCAGGTTATAACAATTGATGAAGGTGATGCCTTTACAGAAATAACCGATTTTTTAATAAAGATCTCAAAAAAATGGAATATAGATCTTAAATGGCTTTGTAATTTTGATGTACTTAAATGCTGCCAGAGCCATCTAGGTAATACTGTTAAAGTGAAGGATTTAAATGAGCGAAATCAAGCTGAACTTAAAAGGATTGAACTTAAAGAAGATTCCTTCACCTTTGAAGCAGAATCTTACGCTGGCAATCACTTAATGAAAACAGTTGTGCTCAATCAATTCATTGAAGAAAATAATATAAAAGCTTTGTTTATGGCTCTTCGAAAAGATGAGCAGACAGCCAGAAAGGGTGATGAGTACTTTACCAAAAAAGAAGGTGGCTACTTGATGCCTGAGCATACCAGAATATCTCCTATTCTACATTTCACAGAAAGAGATATATGGAATAACACCAAACTTCACAACATTCCTTACTGTTCACTTTATGAGGTCGGCTACCGTTCCTTAGGAGCAAGAACTACCAGTAATCCAGGGGTAGTTGGTGTGCCTGCCTGGGAACAGGACCTTGAACACACACCCGAAAGAGCTGGCAGAAGACAGGATAAAGAAAAAGCAATGGATAGACTACGGAAGTTGGGATATATGTAAATTGAGGCTGGTTCATAATTGAATGCTTTCCTGGTGAAGAACTCCTAGTAGAGTGGAAGATTCTTTACTTTAAATCTTCAAACCTCACCATCTTCTTAAAATAACAGAGTCTTAAGTTGCTAACAATAGATTTATCATTTCTTTAGAAAACTCTGGCAGGGAACAACATATTGGACAACATAGACAAGCTTTAATTTTGGGCAAATTCGGGAATGAGCAATTTTTATAAGGGGGAAAACAGGAAAAATGCCTATTCTTTAGGGTTAGAAAAGAATAGAAGGAGCAAAATAGAATGTCATATATAGGACATGGAAATAAAGAAATTGTGGAAAGAGTGATATCTTCGCTATCAGAGGCGAAGGAGCATATTAAAGGATCAAAACAAGTAGCTGTTACCGGCCGAATTGCCAGAGAGTGTATTAATATTGCCTATGGCTTTTTCACTCCCCTAGAGGGTTTTATGGGTAGGGCAGATGTAGAGGCAGTATGTAAAAAGATGACCTTGGCAAATAGCACACTCTGGTCTATCCCCATTGTATTTGATATTGCAAGAAAGGAAATCAAGGAGAAGAGTATTAAGGAAGGAGATATTATTCTTCTTGTTTATCACCATAAAGCTTTAGCTACCTTAGAAATAGAGGAAATATTCAATTATGATAAGATGGAAATGACGCAAGCTATATTGGGAACAACTGATACAAAGCATCCTGGTGTAAGAATGTTTAATGAGTTGAAAGATACATTCATCGCTGGAAAGGTCACCTTGGTGAATATTCCTAAGTTTAATCCACCCTTTAATAAATTCTGGTATACACCCAAGCAACTGAGAGAAAAGTTTGCCAAGAAAGGCTGGAAAAGGATAGTAGCACATCAAACCAGAAATGTTCCTCACAGCGGTCATGAATGGTTGATGAAGGGAGCCTGGTTTTCAGCCAATGGAGAATTGCCAGTGGAAAAGCTACAAACAGGAATATTGGTAAGCTGCATAATTGGGCCAAAGCGAACAGGGGATTATATAGATGAGGCCATTGTTTTGTGTCATCAGAGGCTACATGATACCAGATATTTTAGAGATGATATACATATGGTCTCTATTGTCTTATGGGATATGAGATATGCTGGACCAAAAGAAGCCATCTTCCATGCTATCTTGAGAGAGAACTTAGGCTGTACCCATCATATGTTTGGTAGAGACCATGCTGGTGTAGGTAGCTTTTATGATCCCTATGATGCCCACAGAGTATTTGACCAGATCCCCAAGCGAAGCTTAAGTATTAAACCAATTCGTTTACTGGAGTGGTGGTATTGTCCAGTATGTCAAGAGGTAACCTACTCCGGATTATGCGCACATAGCAAAGAAAGGCAAAATTTTAGTGGCACTATGATCAGAAGTATGGTAGAGGATAAAGTAAAGCCCACTAAGCTTATCTTTAGACCAGAAGTGTTCGATAAGGTAATGGAGTGCGCTGATAAATATGGTCTTGGCTCTCCTTTTTGCACAGAGGAATACCTGCTCAGGAGACGGCCTGTATTTGAACTTTCAGTATTATAGAAATGGTGCTCAATAAAAGGCTTTTGTGAAATTTAAGGAGACAAAAATGATTGAGACATATCCCATTAGTATATGGATTAATGAAGGAAGATACAAGAAGTTACAGGAAGCTGGCCTATCCGATATGGCTAAAGATGTATTAGCGGGAATGAAGGTGCTTCAGTTAGAATGCACAGAGGCGCAAAAGAACGAGATTCTGAAGCTCTACCCCATGGCTAAATTTGACACTGCCACTACTAAGAGTATCGAACTACTTCCGGCAGAGGTAAAGGATAAAATGTTCGAACTTGTTGTTAAGAGAAATAATTTAGATATTATGGAAGGATTCTTGAAAAGTTTAAAATAGAAGAAGTCTCATCCCCAAAAATACAATGCCTCTCACCCGCTGCCCTACTGAAATCGCTGACTGTTGCATGGTTGTGCTAATTTGACTTAGCTACAAGGTCTGGGCATACTTTGAAGATTGTGGCCAGATCCATCCCGGAAAGAACTGCGCCCTGAGCATCTGTCCGGGCTTAAGGTGCGAGGGAGAAGGATAATAGTTATCAACCAGCTTTTTCAGCTCTTTGACGATAAGATTCACAATCATAGTGCCCTTAATTACAGACCACCTGCTCCCGAGACCATCACCGTTGACTCTAACTTAACAAGTGGTACTATTAATGGGGGCAGGTCAGATGTATTAGCGGGAATGAAGGTGCTTCAGTTAGAATGCACAGAGGCGCAAAAGAACGAGATTCTAAAGCTCTACCCCATGGCTAAATTTGACACTGCCACTACTAAGAGTATCGAACTACTTCCGGCAGAGGTAAAGGATAAAATGTT
>Ga0114925_10000492_pt1 | contig 17501 bp, 17 predicted proteins | sample SumtaG_2_FD_87287 | JGI IMG/M metagenome (GOLD analysis project Ga0114925, IMG submission 87287) | Deep subsurface microbial communities from Indian Ocean to uncover new lineages of life (NeLLi) - Sumatra_00607 metaG | ecosystem: Environmental > Aquatic > Marine > Oceanic > Sediment | place... | reverse complement strand
ATTTTGAGAGAACAAAATCAGCGTATTCATTAAACTTTGTTATATAAAGAGCTGCTACTAATGCTTCTACAGAACTTAACTTTTCCCATTTTCCATAATTGATTGGATTTGCCGCTAATAATGGAGGCAATTTCCGTCCCATAGATATATTTAAATCCTTAAAATTTAAGAGATTCTTCCATGAACAATCTATTACAATGACCCCAAATTTAATAATTACGGCTCTATCTTCTATTGATAATAATTTTTGCGAAAATGGGTTTAAAACTATAGCTCTTTTAAATACTCCTTTTATTTTAGGAATTATCTCTATAAGATCGAATTTTTTTAATTTTAGAGCTGTACATTTTTTAGGATCACATTCATTATAGTGAAGGCAATATATTTTAAGAGTTTTTTTTTTAGAATTAGAATTCATCTTTATAAACTGCGATTGAAATATGGGTTAAAATAATAAAATGGTGTTTAAAAGTATCTATTTTTATTCATATTTGGAACTAGTAAGAATATTAACCGCGTTAATAAAATTCTCTGTTGTTTCTTCTCGACCAATAATTTCTAATATTGAATATATAATATTTCTAGCCTCACCTAAAACTGGAATCCCCCCATAAGAAAGTGTAAATAAACCAATAAATGAAACGTCTTCTATGTTTGAGCTTCCCTCTGCATTTGAAAACTTTAACTTTCCTGAAGGACATGTAATAAGACCATAATAATTTTCAGGATCTTGACCTGAAATGGCAACATAACATAGAAGATCTCCAATTGAACTTCCTACGGATTCTTCCTTCATTTTTTGAAAAGCAACATTCGCATTTGCCGAAAATGCCTCTATTGTTATTGGTAAATTTTGGCCACTTATATCGCGTGCATCTAAAGTCAGACCAGAAGGGATTACTAAACTATATCTATAGAAGATTGGATTTTGAATAGAATCTAAAACAATACTTATTGCTGGAAGCAAGTTGGATGGATTATAATCTTCGGGGGTATAAGATTCAAAAGCAACTTCTGATCCCATACCAAAAAGATATATAGCACTTCGAACTTTATTGGAGAATTCTTCTACATCTTCAGAGTCGTGTCCACTCCCAAAAAATTCTCCTAATTTTTGTTTCAGATAAAACATTGAACTAGCGAAGTTATCCGCATCTAGTGGCCAAGCTTTATGATATACGTGAACTATAGTTAAAAGAGTTTCATTGATCCTGATTGTTATTAAGCAAACTTTTTCAAAAAAAGAAAATGAAATGACCTGGTCTTTAATATTTAAGTCCTCCCAATTTTCTTCACTTGCCGAAAATGCTGCTGCGGCCAAACTAGTAATTTGATTAGAATTTAATTCGATCTCACTTTTCCTCCCAATTTTTGCGATAGAGAGCCCATTTTGATCGCAAAGTACGACTAAAATTGTACCATCGGATGACCGCAAAATAGATGTCAAGTGTTTTATTAAAGATTCTCTCACACTCATTAAAAAGACCAAATTTTTTTATTTCTAAAGTATAAAATCATACGGTTGTAATAAACGCTTATATAAAATTCTTAAATATTCCTTTTTTTTATATTTTTGTTATCACTTTATTTGCTTATAAATTTAGACTTTCAAATTCAAATATAAAATTTAATTAATTTAAAGCATTTATTTATTATTATATTAATTATTTGACATTAAAAAGCGGGAATTGCCAAGTTTGGTTAAAGGCGCTGGACTTAGAATCCAGTCTCGTAGGAGTTCGAGGGTTCAAATCCCTCTTCCCGCACTTAATTTCTTTCTTAAAAATACGTCTTTAAATAAAAAATCCCAATAATTAACCAAATGTAATAAAAGAATGTGAAAAGAAAAATTTTAATGTTAGAATTAATTATAAAACTCTAATAAGATAATAGTATAGTAAAATCTTACAACAATAGGATTTCTGTTGACTATTATTTTGCGTAGAATTTGAATTAAACATGCTCCTATAGTGTAGTCTGGCCAATCTTTCTCTAAATTTGGAGGAAAGGGCTCAGCATTGCGGGCTTTCATCCCGCCGACCCGGGTTCGAATCCCGGTGGGAGCACATAAACGCCTTATGGCGTTAAAAACAAAGGAAAACCGCGCCTCCGTAGCTCAGTTAGGTAGAGCACCCGGCTGTTAACCGGGCGGTCGCATGTTCGATATCTTACCCGATCTCTGGGTTGCCGAAAACCATACAAAGCAAAAACTCTTTGCTGCGGGAAATATCTGCAGTAAAAAGCTGCAGAATTCTACAGCCGGGGGCGCTTACTTCCTATTAAATCTTAAATTGTTCAGTATTTTGCTTAAGAACTTTAAAATATTGTTTGATTTGATTCCAATATTCTGGTTCAACTATTTTTTCAATTTTTTTTTCAAATTGATGAGATCTTAACATATCATGACAATTCCCACATAAAGTTATTAATTAATCATAATCCATTTTAATTTCTTTAATATATAAACAAAATTAATACAGAAGAGATAGAATAAAATAAAATAATTTATTTTTCTTGAGGTAGATTAGCAAAATAAATGAGCCATTTTGCCATAGCATGAAAGGACTCATTAATATTTATATTTTCTTTCGCAGAGCATAAAACGCATTGATTGCATTTTGCTTTTACTGCATAATCATTCGCACCCTCATGATCTATTTCATGACCTGGCAAATCCCATTTCATTCCCATTAGGATGATTGGTATAAATCCAGAATTTTGGCGTATTATTTTTAACCATTCAGGTAATTCTCTAAAGCTATCATAATCTGTTAAGTCAAAACATATAAAAGCCCCACTAGCACCTTTACAATAATCAGGAAGTAATTCTCTAAATCTCCTTTCACCTGCAAAATCCCAGAGCTGCATTTTAACGGCTTGTCCATCATCAAGGGTCTCTGCTTTAGTGTGAAAACTAGCTCCTATCGTCATTTTATGGTCCTCAATAAATCTACTTTCACAATATCTCATCACCATAGCTGTTTTACCCACACCGCCAGCACCAGCAACCAAAACTTTGAATATCCATGAACTTGACATAAAAAACACTTTACATTATTAAAATAAAAGATTAAATTCGTAATTAATAATTAAAATTTAATCAAAAATTTATAGTTAATATTTTATTATAAAATCTAAGATTTTTAATTTTTTTTAATATTGAAAATAAAGAGTGACAAAATAGATTCAATAAAATTTGAAAAGATAGATTTTTAAAAGATTTTGATCTATTATTTTTAGTACTGAATTAATTGTTTTAAATAAGAAAGGTAGTGAAAAAACAACATTAAAGACGACGATATTTGTCCAATATGTAGTTTTCCAAAAGAATTGTGTATCTGTGATAGCTTAAGCGCAGATGAACAACAAATTATTATTTCTAATGCTCGGCGAAAATGGGGGCGAGTTGTTACTGTTCTTACTTTTCAAGGGGATTTTGATGTTAATTTGAAAGATATATTAACTAAAGCAAAAAAGAAATGCGCATCTGGGGGAACAGTTAGAGGAAATGAAGTTGAACTCCAAGGAGATCATCGATTTAAGATGAAAAAATTCATGATTGATTTAGGTTTTCCTGAGGAAAACATCTCAATAAAAGAATAAATCGCTATTACAATTTAAAATAAATAAAAATTGGAAAACTTCTCAAATTCAATTATAAAGTAAAAAATAATTTCAAATCCCTATGAGTTCTGCAAATTATAAAGTAATATTTGAAGGAAATAAAGAACCAGAAAAAAATAAACTATCTTTAACTTTTAAAAGTATCCCTAGCGATAAACCTATTAATATACCTGCTCAATTCATTCTTGATATAAAAAAATTAAGTGAAAAAAGTCCAAATATAGTTAATTTTCAAAATATTGAGGAAGTTGTTAAAATTGGAAAAGGTCTTTCACCATCTTCTTTTAATTACTTTTTTGCCCTTTTATATACACTTAAATCAGATAGTAAAAAGGAGGGATTCCTAATGGGGAATATTAAAAAATTGGGTGACACGCTTATTGGAATTTGGCCTTTTAATACAAATATTGCAGAACTTTCCTACGAGGTTATTGTTGAAAAATTTAACAATTTAATAAAAAAGCCTCATGAATATAGTAATATTTGTCTTATTAGTTAAGATCTCGTTAGAAAAATGATAATAAGTTTCCTGATTAATCTATCCGAAAGCTAATTTTTCATCCAAACCATTGATTATCTTTAAGATATGGGTTTTTCCATTAAAGAATCTTTTTAGAGATCTCTTATATTAGTAATTTAGGTCAAGAATATTCATGCAAATAAGGTTTAGCGGGATGGTAAATACATAATCATCCTTCCTATGTATACTGGTTTTCGTACAAAATTTATTTCCTCCACTTATTTCTTCAAATCACGGAAATCTGTATATAATATGTATAATTATTTTTTATTATGTATAATGAATGTATAAATCACAATTTATTGAAAATGAAATGGCTGAATAAGTATAAAAAATTTCAAGTTCCGATCTTTATTTGATTATTTCTACTTCAAATGGACCTTTAGTAATTGTTTTCAGTGAGGAATCCATTGAACTTACGTATTAAGTTAAGTCCCATGATGCTCTAATGTTGTTCTGAACTATAAGTATTAAATTAATAGATATTTTTTTTATGCTTTTATTGATGATTTTTTTTTCATTATTATTCTACCAACTAACCTAGAACTCTTAAAAAAATGTATTCTTCCGGGGGATCATTTCTTTTTATTTCCAAATAGTACTATCTAATATTTTCTAAAGACTGTAAATAATTTAAGAGAAGTAGTAATTTGCTAAATAAATAAGCTAGATACTACTATTTGAACTAATATTTCGTATTTAAACACTTCAGTATTAATCTTAATTTAAAATAAAACTAGTAATTTACAAATTAAAATTGAGATATTATTGAAATAATACAGGTTTAACACAAATTTTTTAATACATAGAAGAAGTTAAAATAAAGGATCATTATTATTTTTTAAAAATTGAGTTAGGGTCTTCTCATTTGGCATTCCTGTACGGGCTCCTAATTTTTGAATCTTTAAACTGGCGGCAGCATTTGCATATTTACACGATTTTTCTAAGTCCCAACCTTTTATCCAATGGGCTACTGAAAATGCTCCATTAAAAGTATCTCCTGCACCAGTCGTATCTATGATTTCTGAAACTTCATAGGTAGGAATCTCCTTTTGAAAATCCTTAGTTGTGATAAGTGCGCCTTTACTCCCTTTTGTAATGATAACTACTGGAACTCCTTTTTTTATTAAAATTTTTGCAGCTTCTTCAGGTGTATTACTATTAGTAATAGATTTGGCCCCTTCTTTATTAGGTATTAATATATCCGCTTTTAAGAGAATATCTTTCAGACTCTCCCACCCTCGCGTTGCAATTTGAGATTCCAAGTCTATACTTATCTTAACATCATTTTCTTTTGCAATATTTATTGCTTTTTCTGTTAATTTTGGATGTATCATTGTCGTATGCAGCAATTTTGCATTGGAAATATAGTTTTCATCCAAATCTGCTATATCCAATTTTGTAGTTTGCATATGTGGTGATTGTATTATTGTCTTTTCTCCTTTTGTAACGAAGATAAAATTTACAGGTGTCTTTCTTCCTTTCTTTTTCAGAGTTAAAGAAAAATCTACATTTTCATTTTTAAAATCATCAATTAAAAAATTTCCGTAAGAATCATCACCTACAGCACCAATAAATCCACAAGAAACACCTAATCTTGCAACTGCCACTAAATAATTTGCTGTAACGCCCCCAGAGAAATAATTTTCACTAAGAGCATCTATTTTTTCATCTGGTTTAGGAAAATGCGGGATTTCTGCAACCCAATCCAAAACAACCTCTCCTAAGCCAATAATATCTAATTTTACCATAATTATATCCAATTAATTATTTAATTTAACACCAAAAAAATTAGAGAATTATTGAAAAATAGAAATAGAATTGAATATACAAGAGCTATTATCGAAAATAACATCGGTATATTGATAAAGTTCCAAATTCTTCTTTCAATAAATAATTTCGGCCTATCAAAGTCTATTAATGATATTAAAATAATACTAACAATGCAAATTATAATAAACATAATTAAGTTAGCAATTATGAAATCCCTATAAAAATAGCCTCCGCCAATAAATAAAAAGATAAATAATAAGATTAGTGCAAAAGAAGATACATTTCGTAAAAATTTTGAAAATATTTTTTGGTTTATTTTATTACTATTGTATATATCCCCTCTATATGTCCTAATAATTCCTATAACTCCTGAAAAGAAAGCAATCGCCGCAAAAGGATTAATTATAATGAATAAAGCGGGAAAAATTAAATCAATCATTTTTAATTGGGAATTCAGTTGAAAATTCTTTATGTCCAACAAATTCAACTCTGATAGATCTAATCCAAATCCTAACAAAAGGATAATCAAACTCAATATAGATAATAAAATTGGAATAAAATAATCAAATGTGATCTTAAAAAGTTCCTTTGAAGCAAAATAAATCTTTTGACTTTTGTAATTAATTCCCGAAAAGAATACTGGGATTATTAGACAAAAAATAATTAAGATAATATTTAATTTTAGGTTTAAAATATTGAAATATAATATATCCGCTATAATATAAGTAAGAAATATAGCTAAAATCAAATATATTAATATTATTAGATTTAAGGTCATCCTTCTCTCTTGTTTGAAAAAAAGATTTTTTCTTATATTAGAACGAAGATTACGATCTTTTATAACGCTCTTATTAGAACTAGTTAAAATATCATAAATATAAAATAAAATCGAACTTATAAACAAAATTATAATAGGTACTATAATAAGTATTATTAAAAATATTAAGAATGAGTAATCCATATCCTAATATTGTATTTAAAAATTAATAAATCTATTTTTAATTTTTATAAGGAGCCTGAATTCTGAAATCAAATTTCTATCTGATTCATAGTTTTTTCTAATTCTTCTTGAACATTGAGTTCCTTAGAATCATTCACATTTAGATCATAACCATCTATATAATCGTTGAATTTTGCTCTTCCTCTTATTATAATATCTTTCCCTAAGATCTCATTAGATTTGAGCTCTATAGATTTATCAAAATCTGGAGTATCTTTAATCTGTGCGATGATGTTTGCATCAACGCCAAGTATTTTTTCAGCCTTATCTCCAAAAAACGTAGCTCTTATTGTTGAACTCCCATCATCAATAGTTAAAGAGGTAATCAATCGATTTTCTCTTGTTCCTTTTTCATTACAATTACAGTTTTCATATTTTCTATTACATTTAGAACAAGCTTCATAAGTCCTAACACTATTGAGTTTTGCAATAAATCCTTTAATTTCATATATATCTACGGAATTGATTAAACTTATATTAGTATAATTACCCGTAAAATTATTTCCGAAATCCCCTTTCTCTTGTTCCATTTTTTTAATAACTTCTATATCCAATTCAATAAACTCTATTTCTGATTCATTAATTAAAGAAATTTCATTTCTCTTGGAAAAATTACTATATTTAATAAGTACATTTTTTAAGAATACTCCTTTTCCAACCGATAATTGTTCGGAATATTCTTCTGCCTTATCGCTCCATAATGTAATTCTAATTTCATCGGTTTCATCACTTACTTTAAATCCCAATAATGAAATACTTTCTCCCGATTTTAATTCAACCTTTTTTAGATTATCAACTGAAGTGATTTTTCCTTTAAATGAAACCATACCATTCTGATTTTGAAGTACTTTAATATTTTCTCCTAATTGACTCTCAATTTGAATTTTTTTATCTATTTTCTTTATTATTGTTCCTTTATTGGCAAATAGATCAATAGTTTTTGAATCTAGTTTGCTTAATCTGGGGCTTAAAGTTGAAATTGAAATAATATCATCATCGTTTATGCCTCTAATTTTTTCAGTGTCTTCATTCCAAAATGTCACTCTTATCGTTCCTGTAGAATCCAATAAACTTAGAGATCCAACTTTTCCTATTTCACCATCCTTCCTTGTGAATTCTTTTATTGACCATTTTTGTATTACTCTTCCTTCGATAGAAACTGATTTAAGATTCAAATTAATATCCACTATATTACTTGTTTTAAATGCGATCTTAGGATATTTACTATAATCAACATCCTCAGGCGATAAAATAACCTTACTAAACCTTCCCATATGAATTTCAATCCCACCATATTGTCCTTGTTTCGCATAACCATTTAAAATCTTTACCATTTCGTTTATATCGAAGTGAATATCTTTATATATGTTAGTATTTTCATCCCATAATACAATTCTTATATCTCCTGTGCTATCGCTCAGTAAAAAAGAACCTACATATCCTTTATCCCCTGCACCTTTTCTAGTAAAACTTTTAAGATCATAGATTTCTTTAATCCTTCCTATTAACGTAATATTTTTCATATTTGGGTGTATATCTGAAGTATTTATTTCGAGATCTTTTAGATATTCCTTATTTTCTTCTTGTACATCAACCCCTAACTCTTTAGCAATGATAAATAAAGCACCCTCATCAGATATTAGCCCTTTTAATTCCACCTTTTTTTCCTCAACCAGATCTTGAATCTCTTTTCTTGATAAACCAGTTTCTTCAAGAATTTTATTAATATAAGCTTCCGATTTCATTTTCTTTTCACAATAAAATTTATTCTAAATACATCTTTCAAAAGTATTTATAAATAATAATTTAAAAATTAAATTATTGATTTGTTAATTAAATGATTAATCGAATATTTTTAAAAAAGAAGAGTATCTTAAAATCTTAAATTATAAGTAGTATTTTTTTAATTCAAAGATTTAAATATTGAGAAACAGATATAATATACATTATATAGTATAACACTTTTTTAATGAAAAATATAATTTATTTGGAATAACTGATTAGAAGGAGTTTTAAAATTGTCGAAAGAACCTAAAGATAGTAAGAAGTTCGAAGAAGATCTAAAACGAAAAGAACTAAAAGAAAGGAGAATTCGTTTACAAGAACAAAGAAAAAATATTGTTGAGGAAGCTGAAGCGTCGAAAGAATCAGGAGATTTCATAACTGCAAGTAAAAAGTTCGAAGAAGCCGCTAAATTAAGTAAACAATTAGCAGAAAAAGATCGAATGAGAACATTTCGAGCTATGGCTGAACAAATGCAAGAGTTAGAAATTAAACGGAGAGAAGAGAATAAATTAACAAAAATTAGAGAACAAGTTCAAGGAGAAAGAAGCTCAAAATTAGCTTTGGCTGAACAAAATAAGCTCGAAGGAAGATTTAGGGAGGCCGCCGCTATTTATGAAGAGTGTGCTGCACTGAGCAAAGAAATGAGAGAAGAAGAACGAGCTAAAGAATTTTTAGCCATGGCGAAAGAAATTAAGGATAAAGAATTTGAATTAGTTAAAAAATGGAAACAAGATAAAGAGAGGCGACTCAAAGAGGCTGATCGTGCAAAAATACTTACTCAAGCAGAATCAGCTATCGACTCCGATAATTATGATGCTGCTGCTGCTCTTTATAAAAAAGCAGCTGAAATCTCAAAGATGCTTGAGGAAGAAGATAAAGCGAGAATTTTCATAAAGAGAGCTGAAGAAATTCTAGTTATCGAGAAAAATTTAAAGAAAAGATTAGCAGAAGAAAAAGAAAAGCGAAAAATGCAAGAGAAGCGAGCATTATTAGAATCTGAGAGATCCCAAGCTATTACTAAAGCAGAACAAGCTATGGAAAGAGGTGATTTTAAGTCTGCCGCAAAATTCTATGAAATCGCTGGAGATTCTTCTTCGGAATTGGCAGAAAAAGATATTGCACAAGAATTTAAAGCCACTGCAAAAAAGATTCTTGAAACTAAAGACGAATTAGAACGAGAATTTAGAGAACGACAAAAGAAAAAGCCACTCAGGCGTAAGAGAAAAATTCTTATTGCAAAAGCTCAGCAAGATATAGAAAATGATAATTTTCTCGCCGCTGCAAAAAAATTTAAATACGCCGCAATTATCTCTGGTCAAATGGGTGAAGATGCAAAGGTTAAAGAATTAGTGACAAAAGTTAAAGAGTGTATGAAAAAGGAAAAATCTCGTAAAGAGGAAGTCATTGATAGAATTATGCGCGCTTTCAAAGCTATTATAACTTTGAGAAGTATGGAATCTGATGTTGCTGTTGATTTATTTGAATGGACTTTGGATGGTGCTAAACAAATAGTAATTTATGTATGGGATGTTGGAGCAGTAAGTTTGCGATTTGAAGAAAAAGGTGGGGAGCCTAAAATAATAACTGGTGAAATTTCGAAAAAAGATGTTGATGTAAGAGTTGAGGGTACCGCTAAATCGATAATGAAAGTAGCTCAAGGAGAAATCTCTGCTAGATGGGCTTGGATGACTGGAAGATTGGTAGTTTCTGGCAACTCCAGTGATCAAAATCATTTCTTAAATCTAATGGTAATTCCTACACTTGAAAGAGAAAAAGATCAATTGGATAAGACTAGTACCTGGTTAGGTTTGTTCTTATTCCTATTTTCAATATTTTTCATAACTTATCTACCAACTTGGCCAGATCTTAGTGATCCATTCAATATAAGACCACTAATTGATCCAATTGCTTGGGGAAACACAATAATAACTGGCTTGGATGCAATTACACCAGATCTAGTAAATATTTTCTTAGGAGGGTCTCCTTATAGAATATTGCATCCTTGGATATGGGCAAATCTATTATTATTTCCAATTATTTATATCGTTCTTTATAGTGCTTTAAATTATGTCACTATAAGGAGATATAGGATTAGTCAAGCAAAAGAAAAACTTAGAATTAAACGAAGAAGGGCCATGGATAGAGCTGAAGATGCATCTAAAAAAGGTAATTTAAGAGCGGCTATTAGGCTTTACGAAGAGGCTGTTATTTTAGCATTAAGATCTGCTGAAGATGAGATTGCTAAAGAACTTTCAGCAAAAATTTCTGAAATAATAAAGCTAATGCCAAAGGGTGGAAAGAAGAAAAAGAAACAGGCTGGCGTTCAGAGAAAAAGAGGAGAAAGTAAAGAAGAATTTGAGAAAAAACGAAAAGAAGTTGCTGGAGAAGTTCTTAAAAATCAACAAAAATTAGATGGCTTTATTCAAAAGGCAGAACAAGCTCTGGAAGCCCAAGATTTTGAATCTGCCGCAAAATTCTATGCAAAAGCAGCAGAAACAGCTAGAGAAATGGGGGATAAGGAAAAAGTTGTACAATTTTCAGCACAAGCTGAAGAATTATTAAAAATAGCGAAAGACCTCGCTTCGAAATAAACTTTTTTTTAGAAATTTTAAAATTTATTCTTCTTCTTATTTTACTAATAGATTCTTAAGTAAATTAGATGTGTTTCTTTAGAATTATTCCAGTTATTGATATCCTAAATGCTCAGGCGGTACATGCCATAAAAGGAGAAAGAGCAAAATATGAACTGCTTAAATCAAAATTATTACCCTCTTCAAATCCACTAAAAATAATTACATTTCTTAAGAATAATTTACAATTTAATGAAATTTATATAGCAGATTTAGATGCAATCATAAAAAGAAAACCAAATTATGAAGTTCTATTAAAAATCTTACAAATTTCGGATTTAAAATTAATGCTAGATCCAGGGATTATAGATAACAACGATTTATATAATTTTTCTAATTTAAAACTTAATAAATTGATTTTAGGAATAGAGACAATAAAAAATTTTAGTGTTATTGAAAAAGCTTTAGAAATCTTTAGTCAAGAAAAATTAATTGTTAGTCTTGATATGTATCAAGGAAAAATCTTCTCAAATAATAAAGAATTAAAAAATGAAAATCCTCTAAATATAGCAAAAAAATTAGATGAATTAGGAATAAATGAATTAATCTTATTGGATCTATTTAGAGTTGGTCAAAAAATGGGTGGCGTCCCATCTCTTTTCCATAAAATAAGACAAAATTTTAAAGGCGATATTCTTATAGGTGGTGGAACTAAGGATATTACTGATTTAAAAAGATTTAAGTCTGAAAACTTTTCAGGAGTATTAATCGCTACGGCATTATATGATGGAACAATAAATATAGAAGAAATAAAAAATTTACAAAAAAAATATTAATTTTTCTAATTAATAAAAATTACTCCTTTACTCGAAACATTTAAGGATTTTTTACAAACGGGACAGGAGTGCTTCATTCTTATCCAGTCAACCATGTGATCACGATGGCCTTTCGCATCACATAAAGGACAGCCGGAAACTTCATCAAAAATTTCAATATCTTTTCCGCATACTGCGCAGCGTGATTTTGAAGATGTGCTTATTCGTATCAAATCTCTTTTTATATCAATTATCGCTTTTTCAGTATTTTCTGATGTTGGACTTATTTGTTTTAATTCTGATTTTGTATCAACACAAAATATAGTTCCTTCAGTGTCATCCTTTCTGTTTCCAATCCAAACAATTTTACCTTTAAAATAACTCGAATTATTTTTTTCTAAAGATAAATCTAATCTTCTCTCTTCCATAACAAAAGTTTGAATTACTTTAGTATACTTAGGAGCGGGAACTAAATTTTTTGTTATCTGTTTCATTACTTCTATAGGTTCTTTAAAAACTTGTTCTGTAATGTCGACTTTCGTTATTTCTTTAGGTGACATAATACTATCATACTTTTTTTAATATTTAATAATATTGATTTGTTGAAAGTTTTTAAATGATATGATTCAAAAAAAAATGTAAATTATATATTAAATAAAATCAAAGTCTAAAATAAATAAAAAAAAAAATTTTGATAGAATATGAGAACTTCAATTAAAGTAATATCATTTATTATAACTCTCAGTATTTTTTTAATATTAAATTTTTTCTGGTTCGCTGCAAATCCCGGCGGTGAATCCCTTGAAACTGACAATCCGGCTTTTTTTATTGTATTAATTTTTATTTTAGGAGCTATACTAATAATAGCGGTATATTTTTATGTTAATTCTCGCCAAAAAACTAAACTTAAATTAATGTAGCTCTTTTTATAGCAAAAAAATTATTAAATCTTTTTTATATTATTTATTATTAGGTATGAAAATTAAAATTAAATTGTTAGTTAGTCCTAGAGATATTAGCGAGGCTAAAACCGTTGTTTCATGTGGTGTGCCTTACATTGATTGTAAAAATCCAAAGGAAGGTTCTTTAGGGGCAAATTTTCCTTGGATTATAAAAAAAATGAAAGAAATAATTCCTAATAATAGTTCTCAACTTTTAAGTGCTGCAATTGGAGATTTCGCAGATTTACCTGGATCTGCATCATTAGCTGCCTTAGGTGCGGCAGTTTCAGGTGCAGATATAATCAAAGTAGGATTAAAAGGGCCTTCAAATGAAAAACAAGGTATTAAATTAATGAAAAAGGTTGTTAAAGCGGTAAAAGAATATAATAAAGATATTATTGTTGTTGCTGCAGGATACGCAGACAGAACTAGAATGAAAACCTCACCAATGTTTTTAGACATCCCCGCTATCGCAGCTAATTCAGGTGCTAATATTGCTATGCTTGATACATTTATAAAGGATGGTAAATGTATTTTTGATTTTTTAAATGTAGACCAATTAATTCAATTTAAAGAAAATGCAAAAGAAGCGAATATTGAAGTAGCATTAGCAGGGAGCTTAAAAATGGATGATATTCCTAAAATTAAAGAGATATCTCCTGATATAATTGGTGTTAGGAGCGCAGTTTGTGAAGGTTTTGATAGAAATAATGGAACAATCAAAGCAGATCTCATAAATAATCTAATGAAAGAATTAAATTAATAAAAAGCTAATAATGGAAATTTCTAATTCAGATTCAAATATTTTAATTAAAATTGCCGAACCAAAAGATTTTTTCGATTTAAACCTTTGTGCAAGAGAATTTATTGATTTTATCCATGACTTTAAAAAGAAATTCTTAGATAAGATATTTTTCGTACTTACAGCATATTATAATAATGTGCTAGCTGGTATTTTAGTGGCTGAAGATAAAAGTCATAAAGTAGACTCATTAGAGAAAATTGTGCCTATAATGTATTTACACTTACTATATATAAATCCAAAATACCGAAAGAAAAAACTTGGAAAACAGCTCTTAGAAACTTTTTTAACTATTCAAAAAAAAAAGGGAATCGCTTTAGTCACAATAAAATTACCTCAAAAATATAAAAAGGGGATAGATTTTTTTCAAAAGAACAATTTTCGCCCGGTAAATATGGATAAAAGTAAAATAATATTAGAAATAAATCTCTGGAACGATTATGGTATAATAGATTGCCAGATTATCAGTGATGATTTAAATAATATGTTTTAATTGCTTTTTTAATTTTTCCTCTTATATTTAAAATTCTTTTAAAATTAATCGAATAAAAAAATTTATTTTAGAAAGAAGGATGATATTAATAATAAAAAAAATTCATTTAAAATAAGAGGACTTCAAAAAATGGAAGCAAAAGAGAAACTAGGGATAATCGGGGTTGGCAATATGGGTACAGCTCTTTTAAAAGGCGTCTTAAGCTCAAAAAGTATTGAAGAACAAAACCTCATAATTTATGATATAAAGAAGGATTTGCTAACCTCACGATCCCAAGAATTTAAAGTCAGTACATCTAAAAATATTCAAGATTTAGTTCAAGGATCTAAATATATTTTAGTAGCAGTCAAACCCCAAGTAATTGATTCTGTATTAAAAGAGATTAGTTCAATTATATCCGAACAACAAATAATAATATCAATTGCGGCAGGAGTTACAATTGATCATATTAAAACATTTATTAAGAAAAATGCCGGAATAATAAGAGTTATGCCAAATACACCTGCTTTAGTCGGTGCTGGCGCATCTGCAATTGCCTGTAATGATGATGTGAAGCATGAAGATTTAGAATTTGTAAAAAAAATTTTAAATTCTGTGGGACTTGTAGTTGAACTAGATGAAAAACATATTGATGCTGTTACTGGATTATCAGGAAGCGGACCCGCTTATATTTTTGTTATTATTGAAGCATTGGCAGATGGTGGTGTAAAAATGGGCTTACCTAGAGATATTGCTCTAAAACTTGCATCACAGACCGTTTTAGGTTCTGCTAAAATGGTTTTAGAAACTAGAAAACATCCTGGAGAATTAAAAGATATGGTTGCATCTCCAGGAGGTACAACGATAACTGCATTACACGAAATAGAAAAAGGTAAACTTCGAGGAACTCTTATAACCGCTGTAGAAGCAGCAACTTTAAAATCGAAATCTCTAAAATAATTTTTAACTTTTTATTTATATCTTAATATACGGGGATAATTGTTATTTATTGATAAATTAAATATTTCTATATCTGGTTTAAACGATTCAAAAATTTCAATTATTTTTTTTACATCTTTCTTATAGCCAACTGCATAGACAGAGCGCCCTAATTGGTTCATACTTGCCCCTATTATGTTCAATTTATTTAAATTATCCATTAATTCCTTCGTCTTTTCTAAATTCAATGATTCTAACATATTAGTATCTTTCACAAAATCGATTGAGGCTTTAAGAAAAACCATCATAGTTGGTTCTTGAATCAATTTCTTTAATGCCTTTCTTCCGGCTTCCTTAATTATAGAACTTAAGACCGGATCAGATAATATTAATTTTGTATGAATCATTCCAAAAGTGCCACATATGATTTTTATCCCCTCTGGTACATTTATTCGTTCAAAATTGCAAGGAAACCCTGGTTCCTTTAGTATACATAATCCTCTTCCTAATTGGCCGCATACTGTGCCTAAACCGGTTCTATTTACTACTTCTGCTATATGAGCAATTTTTCCTCGTTCACTATATGATAAGTTCAGATTCAATAAATAATTTAAACCAAATATTGTTCCTAAAGCCCCAGAACCACTAGCACCATAGCCACTTCCTACTGGTAAATCAAATGAATGATTAATTCTAATTTTAAGTGATTCGTTAATAAATTTCTTAATATATTCAGCTATATAATATGTAGTTTCTGCTTTTTGGTCTATATACTCTCCGTTAATGCTTATCTCTATTTCAATATTATCCTTATTCTCAAGTGTTTCAATTAAAATCTCTGTTTTTCCAACAGCGCTGAGGCAAAACCCAGCCCCTCGAGAGCCAATTCTTTCTGGATCATTAATCTTAACACCATTAATTTCATCAACAATTTCAAAAAAACCCGAAATTCTGTGTGGTATTTCAACTATAACTTTTCTCGACATAAATCTTGAGTAACTTAATTTACCTAATCAACTATATTTAATACAAAGTAATATAGAATGAAAATATTATGAAAGGAAAAATAGTCATAAAAATTGGTGGATCTCTTTTATTTACTGAGAACAGTAAAATAAATCCAAAAAAAATTATTGAATTTCGCGATATCATAAAAGAAAACCCCGATTATGAGAATCTTGTTATTGTTTGTGGTGGTGGAAAAATTGCAAGAGAGTATATAAATGCTGTGAGATCATTTCAAGGAAATGAAGCATTATGCGACTCTTTTGGAATTGAAATTTCTCGCATAAATTCTAAATTAATTATTGCTGCTTGGGGCGATGCCTATCCACAAGTTCCAAAAACAATTGAAAAGTTATCTCTCGCTATACTTTTTAAGAACCCAATTATTATGGGAGGTCTACAACCTGGCCAATCTACGACATCCGTAGCCCTTGAAGTTGCAGAATATATAGGGGCAGATCAATTGGTTATTCTTACAGATGTTGATGGTATTTACGATAAAGATCCAAAGAAATTTGATGATGCCAAATTAATAAAAAATATGAGTTATGACGACCTTCAAGAACTTATTTTTAACTTCTCTGGGGATAAACAAGCAGCAGCTGGAGAATATCGTATTTTCGATACAGTATCCTTACAAATATTAAAACGCAGTACTATTAATGTTATAGTAATGTCTGGTAAAGATTTTAATGAGTTTAAAAAGCTCTGGAATGGTGAAAAGGACATAGAGGGAACAATTATTACCGATTGAAATTATTTAAAAAATTATTTTAATCTTCCCTTATTTAATCTTCTTAGTATAAAATATTTGAAATGTGCTAAAACTATGTCTCAAAAGTCCTCTTGGAAAGAACAGATTAAAAAAAAATGGGGGCCACACCTTCATTGTACTATCTGCGGTAAAGCAGTCCCTCCCGACAAAAAGTTCTGTTCTCAAGCTTGTCGAGATAAATATCTTGCTCATGAAATGAAGCAGAAAAAGAAGAGCAGAGTCCAACTTATTTGCTTATTCGTAATGATGGCTATGATGATGTTAATGATGTTTTTACCAGCCCTCTTAGGTGGCTAATTTTATCATAATAGCAAAAGAAAACCCACTCCTTTAGTTTAGGTGTGGGATGAATTTGGAAATAAATCATTAATTATTATCTCTGTCAATATTTAAATCTTTAAAAAAGTAGTTATAATTAATGATGAGAAATTAGATAACCAATAATATCTCATCATTCTACCGTAGGGACTACGGGAAGTT
>Ga0114925_10000491_pt1 | contig 17513 bp, 24 predicted proteins | sample SumtaG_2_FD_87287 | JGI IMG/M metagenome (GOLD analysis project Ga0114925, IMG submission 87287) | Deep subsurface microbial communities from Indian Ocean to uncover new lineages of life (NeLLi) - Sumatra_00607 metaG | ecosystem: Environmental > Aquatic > Marine > Oceanic > Sediment | place... | reverse complement strand
CATACGCGAAGGATCGCAACAAACGTATTTCAGTTTGCCTTTGTCATCTAATAACAATTTTTCCTTAGTGAATTCCGCTACCCCTCGGTGACCTTTTCTCATGTAGTCCAAATTGTAGAACTCTTCTATCGTATGTTTTATACTAACATCCTCCATAATAAATGGCGTCAGTGTTAGTATGTTACTCGTGTTGGTTGTGTTGCTGATAGTCGGCTTGTCAATTGCTTTCATAGCGATGTTTTCAAGACGATCATTCATCTTCTCGATTTTATTCTCGTATTCAGACTTCATCTTCTGGAATTCATTCTCGTATTCGGACTTCATCTTGCCGATTTTATTCTCGTATTCAGACTTTATCTTATCGATTTTATTCTCGTAATCAGCTACTAAACTCATCACTGCTTCTTCTGACTTTCGCCTGTTTTTCTCCACAGCTCTTTCAATTATGTCTGGGACCTTACATGTTATCATGTGTCTGTATAGCGAGTTCTTACGAGTGTATGTCTTACCACATGGACAGGAATTGTTTTGCTTGACATGCTCCTTTCGCATGTACAAACAGTATTCAGCTGTTTTTCTATGCTTGTTCAAAGACGATTTCGTAGCAAACTTTTTTCTGCAAAACTCACATTCATTCTCAGATTCCATTTCATTATAAAGAATAATCTCTTAAGCATTATTTGTTTAGTATGAATTTGACCTAGAAGTGTTCTGTTTTCACAATCAAACGCGAATTGGTAGACCATACTTCAACTGTAAACAAAGAGGGAATTCATATTCCACAGATTCGTGCAACATTCCATGCAAGATTCCGTAGGATTGTGCAACATTCCAAAGTGAATTCGATACATCATACTTCAAACTGTAAAACAACCAGTAGATTAGCATTCCGCAGAATTGTGCAACATTCCGCAAAATTGTGCAACGTTCCGCAGAATTGTGCAACATTCCGCAAAATTGTGGAATGTGTTTTTTGCAAATAGTGATTTTTTTTGCGCAAAAGAATTTTTTCCGGAACAAAAAATTAAGATGGATTTTCAGGTTAATTCACAGGTTGGTTACTCATCTTAATTTTTCCGGAAAATACTTTTACGGAATTCAGATTCTGTTAAGAAAATTGAGAAACAATTTGGTTTGATGAGGCATTTGTAAATCGCACTTGTTGGAATGAATTCGGTTGAATAAACAATATCGGTTTATATGAATCAGTAAAGTAATAAAATGCAACAAGTAGATGAGAATATAGAAAGATACATCATCAGTTTCCTTGACTGTACCTGTGTGAGTATTGAAGAATACTTAATAAAAGCAGAACATAGAAAAGTGTACAAGTCAGTTGTTGATTTGTTCGACAGACAGAAAGTATACGATGATATATTTTCCGATATTAATTTTAAAAGCCACAGATTTGCTGCTAACTCAGGGAGGAGTTTGTACTTTCGAATAGGTCTTAATCCCGATGGCACTTATGTCAAATCAAGAACTTACCGTCAGCAAGGCATAACATTTGTTCTACTGGGAGGAGAAATATTCATGATAAAGAAAGATCGAAGAATCCTTGACTTTTTTGGTTTTACTACAAAGCAGAAATACACCGAGTGGTACTTGTCAAAAATTCTAGATTTATATCCTATTATATGAAATTGATATCAGGCGACAAAAGACTTATGTGTTGGTATGTTTCACGATGAATTAGAATTCTTAATATCCCAAGACTTGCCGGAAGCGAACATAGTTGACTTTCTGAGAACGATTAGTTTATTCCCATTTGAATTAAACGCAATTCAAGAGCGTTGCAATCGCGACTTAGAATCACAGCAGAATTTCTTCGACTTGATGTTTCAGTATTTGGTAGTTAACGAATGCTGGCTACACAATTTGTGTACTAGGAATAAAGCTGTCATTCATCGTGCCTTGTTCAAAACTCTCGAAAATAATGCCGAGTTTTGGCAAAAAGCTGAGTTCTACAAACGGAGATTGAATTTTCTTTCTGGTGAAATTGATTTTTGACAAGACTTTCGAAATTAAAAGAGCTTATAATATGTTAGACGAACAGGAATCAGTAACAGACGAGAATTTCATTGAAGAGATGTGGAACTATGCCGAAGAACTAGGGGATTTTACTAGTATGTTGACCGAATTACTAAACGATTTAGGCGAAGATAACGTAGGCCACAAAAAATTAATTTTGGAAGAATTGAATCACTTGGATGGCCAACTGGAAGACATGAGAAAAGAAATAGAGAATTTTTTCGATGAAGGATTCGCGCCTTGGGGTGACGAGGATGATGAGACAATATGTGATATACTGAAGGAAGCAGGAAAAATTTCCCAGCATCATATAAATTTGTTGGAAGATATATTGGTGACTTACTATGAGAATTCGGACAGAATATTCAATGTATTAAGAAAGCGTAGTGATTAAGTGTTTCAATATAATATAACCAGAATGCTAATATATTATATTTAAAGTATTATTGTTTTTGAGATAGTGTAACCCATTTTTTGCAGCATAGCCTCGTATGTTTTTATGTGTTTGTATCCTGCCTGTATGATTATGGTGTCATTATTGGACGAAAGAAGACCAGATAATACGTATACATCGAACAGTAGTTCTTCAAATTGTAAGAGATAGGAAAACAGCTTGGTGTATGCCAATTGAAACTGGACTGGTAGAGTTACTGTTGCGCTACTGGATGTGCCAATGTCACTCTTGAGTTTGTTTGTTTCTTCCACTAGTTTTTTTGTAAGATTTTTGATTCCTCCTGTTTTAGCTTCTAGTTGCTTGAACTGTGCTAAGTAGTACTTTAATAGAGACTTTTCCGGTTTAACAGAAGCACCGTTTGCCTTATTCACTATATCGAAATATTGTTTCAGCAGTTTCACATGGCTGAAAGATGTGAGAGAGCTGACATCCTTCTGTATTTTTGTCAATGTTTTATCCAAATCAGCAGTTGATACCTCAGCATTTGCAGGTAGGGAAAAAAGTGTAATAAGGTCTGTTAGAATAGGCCTTTGTGGTAATTTGTGACGATAGTCAACTAAGAAAGGATTGAAGTACTGTTTATAAGAGTTTATACATCGAGAGTAAGTGTAAAGAGGTTTCTTGCTAGTTCCGCCTTTGTTTATATCGTCGTAGTTCATTTCTATAAAGTAATCAACTTTCTTACCTGTATTAGCGAGCTTAAGACAAGCGTCTTTAGGAATGTCAAACTCGAACTCTCTCGTGTGGATATCTGATATTAGTATCACCTTTTTATCTTCCTTATTCATAACTGTTATAGTATCTGGTCCAATTAAAGTGTCCATTTATTATTAGAATATTTTTTATCGGTTAAAGAAAAAAGACGTTAATAAAATGAATACATTCGACATAGAATCAGTAATGTCAGGATTGGTGCAGAATGATGTATCAAGAGTAAGAAATAATATGATATTCGAGGGTGCAAGATCTGATTCCATTACAATAGAAAATGTAATATATAACATGTTGTACGATGACATACAGGAGGACATTGCCGAAAAGTACGAGGCAGTATATCAGTGTCTCTGTGCACGTTATAGCGATAGCTATTTAAAAGGTTCCGATTTTTACGTTGGAGACATTTTGGAAAACTGGTGGATAGAAAAGCCAGAAAACTGCGAAGAGAAGCTGATGAAGTGGGTAAAAATAAAAGAAACACTAGACTCGTTTCTAAAGTAATTTAAAAGGTTAAGGAAATACTAAAATGTCATCTATATTTACCGCGAAAACAACTGATGCTTATTATTTTAAGATCTTGGTAGAGCTATTGTCACATAACATCAAAATAGCGCATATAAACATAAACGAAGACTGTATAAGCTTGAGTTCTATGGATACCAACAGAAAAGTGTTAATAGACCTGAAACTTCTAGCGGAGAACTTCAGTTTGTATAAATACAAAGGCACTAAGAGATACCTAGGAATCAACTTGAACCACTTTCATAAAATGCTAAAGAGCATTAAAAAGAAAGATTCGTTACAATTGTTTATCCCAACCGAAAATCAAAACAAGTTAGGGATTAGGGTGTTTCCAAAAGATAATAATAGGGTAACAACATCTTACATTACTATCCAAAATGTACAAGAAATTGATATAGAACTGCCAAAGATTTATTCAAAACCTGTAATAATACCATCTTCTGAATTCAGTAAAAGTCTAAAAGACTTAGGAAATATAGGAAATCAAACCGAAATCAGCGTTCAAAACTTTTATGTCAAGTTTTGTTGCAAAACCGATGGTATACTTGAGCGGATAGTAGAGTTTGGAGAGATAGATGTGTATGACAAAGACGAAGAAATATTCAATTCATACAAAGAGACATTTTTCACAGATCAATTAGGAAAAATTGCCAAAATTTCTGGACTAGGAAGTCAGTTGAAGTTATACACAGGTAAGCCAATAATGTTCAAGACAAACGTTGGGAATTTGGGAGAGCTCTCTATATACATGAAAAGCATCGATGAACTAGAAAAAGAGGCTAATATGTGTCTGGATGACTGATATAGTTTTTAAATACAATAATTTAAAAACAAACTGAAAATATATTTACTGGTATAATTATAGACCACAGATCTTACATGTCCACACGCTTTCATAGGAGTATGCTTCGTCTTTTACTCTTTCATGATTACAGTTCTCTTCTAAGTACTTGTCGACGTTATCCAGCACATTATCTATTTCTGATAATCTTTTCATCAACTTAATCCTTTCTTGTAGAACATCTTTCTTGAACACTATGACTTCCTTGACACTAGGCTTTTTATTGTTTGATTTCATCTGGTAGATTATACAGTTCTAACAATAAAAATCAAATTTGAATTTAGGGGAAACACCAGAATCCGAAAGCTTTACCTAACCACGAAAGAACTGCCATGACGACCAGAATCCAAGTTAGAACAGTGGCTACTTGGACTGCCAACATTTGCATTTCTTGCAATGTTACAGAGTAAGTGGCCTCTTTAGTGGATAGAGGTTGTAGTTCAAGGTTTTCGGACTTGTCTGAATAGAAGGCGAATTTAGTGATAAAGACCAAACCGAACATGATTACGATCGGCATAATCAAGTATACTATTGTTGCTGCAAGTGATGACATATTTTGAAGTGTATTCATTTTATATTAAAAGAAATTTTTTTTACTTTTTTTTTTAACGATAAATATTGAAACATTTTCTTGTAGGATAAAGTCTGTCTTTAACCGGATTATCTGAAGGATTGCAAGGATTACAAGGATATATTATCGAACAAGCGTCTTGGAAACACACTCTAGGAGGATCATCATCAATAGAAGAGCAACACTTGTTTATGCTATAGCAGCTATCATGCCTTGTTCTGTATCCTGCTTCTCTCTCAGCAACAATTGGGTCATCACAACAGTACTTGCCTCTAAACCATCTAGTGTAAGGGAAGTGATCGTAGTCAGTAACCACGCCTGTAATATTATGACTCGTAGCCCAGAAAGGCTTGTCTAAACACTCCTTTTGTTTTATCATGTCTCTGACTAACGCAACGTTTTTCATTGTAATGTCATTACTCATTTATCTAAAGAATTTTTTATTTTTACACATATACGAAAAGTCTGGTGACTTTCATTTTCAAAATTGATATTTTTCCCTGAAATCCTAATACTGTATGTATGTCCTCTAATGCGACACCTACTATTGTTGGTAAAAATACCAACCAAAAAGCTAAGAAGAAGAAGAAGAATAAAAAGAAGAAGAATAAAGTCACGCGTCCTGAAGATTGGGACGAATATGATGAATATGAGAAGTTTAACTACTTTACCTACGTTGACCCCTACATTCCTTTCGCCGGGACTTATACAGAAATGGATAGAATATACGACGAAAAGTATCACAAAGACGGAAAGAGCAATTTCTTTTCACCAGATGCAATCGCTGAAGTAGCCAATGGATATTGTGAACCTATTGACCTGGATGATAGCTACTACCGCTAGTGAATGAAATAAGCAACAAATAAATAAAAAAATAGGCCCCTTTAAGGGGCTTTTTTACGTTTCCGGGTCAATTTTGTTGTATCCGCAGTATGTGCAAAACGGAATGTTTTTCTCGACTTTAATCTCATTGTGTTTGCAGTTTTGTTGGATCACTTCTATAGAACCACTTAACCTACGCCGCAAAGATTGAAGCTCTTTTTCTCGTTCTTCAATTCTTTTCTGTAAGCTGTTTAACATAATATTTTTGAACTTCATTTGTCTACACTCGTATAATTATAATAAATTTCATTTTTTATCATAATTAGAATTTATTGTTTAGCAGCAACCTCTTCCACAAGCTGGTTGAATAGGTCCACCGTTGCATCCATAGCAGTCGTTAGAAACGACTTGTTGCTGTGGCAAGCAAACAGGAGCGCACTGCACTTTGCATGGCGCACATACACAACTATCGTTGTAAACACATCCTAAAGTTCCATATGAAGCACCGGCAGTGCCATCGCAGCAGCAATCAGTGGTTGCTCGACTTCCGCAGTATCCTGTTTGGTAACCGGATACTGCATCGAACGTGGGTAGAATAGCTCTACCTGTGGAGCATAATGGTACATATCGAGCACCTGAGTAGTTGCATAAAGTTGAGTAGCTGTTAGAACAACCACCACAATCTGAGTAATTCATAGCAGAGGGCATTTTATTTATAGTCAAAAAAATAAAAAAAAATTAAATAATAGTTGCCTCTATTTCTTCTATATTATTTAAGATACAGTAACAAATCCTATGTCTACCGTCTACGATTGTGTAAAAATCCGATTTATTTATACCGCGTTTGTGAGGAGGTATATATAAGCTCAACTTCTCGAGTTTAACAGGTTTTAGAGATACCTTGCCAAAATAATCTTGGATACTACTGATTCTACTTAGTAGGTTTCCGACGACATGTCCTCTATCCACCTTGTACTTCGATAGATTAAAAGAAGGTTCGAAGTGAGTGATTGTATTAACCATCACATTATCTAGTATAATATCCTGTACTGATACAATCATAAATAACATACTTCACTTCTTAAGCACCTATAACGCAAAAAAACCCCTTTCGGGGTTTATTTTGTTCACTAATCATATGGTGATTAGTGATTAATGTGAGACAAGGAGTTTTTATTTTGTTTTAGTATACAAAGAGTTTTTATTTTGTTTTAGTATATGGGACCACAACCGTATGTGGCAGTTTCGATTCTTCTATGTGTATGTACAGGTCTTGCGTCTGGTCTCTGTGACCACAAGTACTCCATGTGTCTGTTAAAGTTCATAAAATGAGGTCCGCGAGATAGTACTGTACGCAGATCGTTTATATTAGGTTGAATGTAGCGTGTATCAACCTTGCCACGTTTGGTAAGAAAACACGGTAGTTTGTATCTCATATCAAACGTGCCATCAGCATTAGTTGGCCAACCTAGTTTGGTGAAGTCATGATCTCCTGGTAAAGGGCTTTCGTTAAATTTGTTCATTCTGTAATATTCAGTAAGCAGAGGTTCTACAAGTAAGCCCTTAACTTTCTTAGAAAAAAATCAATTTTGAAATGAATTTTCATATGCAGATTTTCCTATATTCTTATTTGTCTTATTATAAATGAGAGCCTACTATGTTTCTAATAGTCTAATTTTAATATTATTGTTGTTGATATTTGGCTTTATATTGTTCCAGAGCATGTTGAGTACCAGCAACACAAAGTCCGTAACTCAAAGAGCGATACAGGTTAATGATAATTGGAAAATCGAATACCTAAAGCAAATCTATCCTTTGATAAGCAATCCAACAACGGAGCAGTTTGACAAGTTGGAATGTTTTATAACGAGCTTACTTCCCGAAGAGGTACAGCAAAGATATTCTAAAAACGTGTACAAGGCAATTTTCCCCGGACCCAGCTGTTCAGAACTGCCTTGTGATTGCAATGAACAGAAAGTTCCAAATGTTTCCTTTGCACCTAATCCGATGTTGGACAATAAATGGCCGCCATGCAATGTAAAAGGAAAATTCGGTGAATATTGTTGCTCGTCTCCCGAGGCTTATAAAAAGTGTTATGAATTAGGTCTTTTTAAATGGGGAGGAAATGATACATGGACTGGTAGCTTGAAAAGCATAAACCAGAAACCTCCTGCTATCAACCAACTTTGGAAACCGAGTTTATGGCCTAAATTCACTCTGGCAGTAAATAAGTTTCCCCAAAATGATTGGAATTCATTTTACAACGCGAAGGGTGACCCTGATAATTATTGGATGGAAGGCTTACATAGCAGCTTCTCTATCAACAGTTTAACTTACGGTGTTTGGTTTTATAGATCCATCGGTAGTGGTATGTTTGTAAATCTTGGAAAAACGTTCGCTGGATTAAATAAGCTAGATGTAATATTCAAGTTAGGGTACAGTCCTGAGGAAGTTGCCGATTTCATTATGAGAAAAAACAACGGTCTAGTAATGGTAGTAGGTGACCCAAGCAGAACTGGTTTAGGTGGTCTAAAAGGTTTAGACTATTGGCTCGCAGGGCAATACCACACAAATTTGAATGAGTACTTTGAGAAAAACAATTTAGAAAAAAACAAAAAAAACTTAGTTGACCTCTTGAAAAAAGCTGCTTATGGAAAGGATTACAACATAAACCGAATAGTTAATACAGGTATGCTTGACAATTTGTTAGTTTGGTTAGGTTCCACAGCCAAGTATAATTCAATACAGTTCACTTGCCAGTCTAATCTGTATAACGGATTCACAACAGAAGTTATGATATTAGGCACAGGTAAGAGTGTCTACACCGATATTAGGCAAATTCCGAAGTCTCAGTTCAGGGTTTTAGATCCTAACGATCTACCGCAAGGTAGCCAGACCACTGAAGGAAAAGCCTGCACGTACGACTATCCTTTCGCTTGCGTTTACTGCAAGGAAGCCCCAGCTACAATGAATGCAAAAATGGGTTGTACTGTCGATATAAGTGACTATTTCAAGTGCTCGAAGGGAACCCCTTCGTACTATAGTCTTAACAATGCTGGAGGTATACCCTTAAGGGGACAAGCAACAACTGGAAACCCAATTTAATGTGTTTTAAGAACGAGAGTTAAGAGAGAAAATGAAGATATACTGCATCAATTTAGATAAAAGAAAAGACAAGTGGGAACTAGTTTCAAAACACAATAAGAAGAAAACAAATAAAGATATCATTCGAGTATCAGGAATTGATGGCTACTCTTTAGGTGCTACAAAAAGAATTTTGAAGCTATACAAGAATTGCTTCTCTCAGTACAAAAAGGGAGTAATGAATTACGGTATGAGAGCTGGAGTTGTTGGCTGTGCATTATCTCATATCAAAACTTGGATTCATATTCTGTACAGCGAAGAGGACCATGCGGTCGTTATTGAAGATGATGCTGTACTCGAGAATGACTTCGACAAAAAGCTAGAACAAGTATACAACGAAATAGGAGATGATGACTGGGATATCGTTTTCTTAGGTTTGCACCCAACAAACAAATCAGTAAATCTTTTTTATGCGGAAACATACGAAAAAGTAAAAGTAAATGACATGGGAAAAGATTTTGAAAGTATTAACCTACATAATTACGGAGCCTTCGGATATCTTATTTCGAAAAGCGCGTGTAGAAAGATACTAAACCATTATAATAATAGCGCCATAGAAGGTGGTATAGATGCAAGTCTAATTCATTTGGACATTAGAAGGAACCTTATAAAAAATAAGTATTTGACACCTTGCTTAGTTAGGAGCTCGATGCATGGTCAAAATTTAACAGTAGGGGGTACGACTTTCAAAAACAATGGCAACATTCAAGGAAACACAATTTTTTTGAAAGGAATGGAAAAGTATAATGTAGATGAAGTTAAAGATATTTCATCGCCTATTTTTGACGGTCACAAGTATAATATTAATTATACCTTGAGTAAATAACGTTGAAACTTTTTATATATTTCAAAAAAAACGAAATATATAAATCTGGGAAGCGAACCCAGGACCTCTCGCAACCAAAGCGAGAATTATACCACTAAACCAAAAACCCTGCTTCCGCTGGGAATCGAACCCAGGACCTTTGCATTACAAGTGCAATGTTCTACCAACTGAACCACAAAAGCTTATAACAATGGTATATTTCTTTAAATCGGTATTTTATGTTCGTCTTTTTCTGCTTCTAATTTTTCGTTTTATTTTCTTGCTTCTTCTTACCTTTCTCTTAATTTTTTTCTTTGGTCGAAATTCCTTTATCCAATTTAAGTAAGAGGTACATATACTTGATCATTATAACACAACTCTTTTGCCATGCATTAACAATCTTGTTTAGCACTTCAAATTCTATTTCACCTCTAGAGTTCACAGTTTCTCTTAGTTTTCCAGTCTGTGGATCTACTGTGTATAAGGCGCCATTCTTTTTAGCCAAAACAATAGTGTGTCCTAGAAAAGAGCATCTTAACAAACGTTCCAGTTTGACAATAGTACAGCTGTTTTCTTCAAGCTTACTATGCATCAAAAGAAAAAATTTGTTAATAGCATTTCTATAACCGAGACTCACTTCTGCTGAAAATCCCTCTGTTGTCAATATTGGCACATCCAAAAGGTTATATATTCCTGTGCTGTATATATCTCTCGTTGTGGTGTTAATATAATTTGTTATATCGTCGAAAGGAGTACCGCTTCTAGCATCGCACTTGTCCACTAGTTCTCCTCCAGTTTTAACATCGAAATAACCTAAATATGTTAGCACATTTATGGCACATCCAATATCATATCTACCTCTCAAAGGCCCACCCATTACTAACCAGTTATTCCATCTTGTGTCAGGATTACAATTTCTCAATTGGTAAACACTTCTAATTTCTAGTTCGTTTATTGAAGCTTTTGTTATTCTATAAGTAGGTACCGTGTATAACAACGACGTGATAACCGACTTGGCAGCTTCAGGATTCAAGTATTTAGCGGATTCAATTATACTGTAGGTGTAGTTTCTGATAAACTCCAATAGAAGGTTTGGATCTCTATTGAGGGACAAGATAAGTTGTTCCTGTAAAACATCTTGTGGTATGTCGGGAAACTTTAATCTCAACTCGGTATAGAGCAGGCTGTAAGCAACACAATAACCACCAGGATCAATTCTTTGGTCAAGAGGAACATTTTTCTCTTGAAATGTTTGCCAGTTTATATTAGGACATAACACGTAAGGAGAATAGTAAGTATAATTAGTAGGTGTTACTCTATTAACGACTTCTTCTCCCCATCGTTGTATCACTTTTTCAATATTGTCGTCTTTTATTCTACTATCGTCAATAATACCGTATGGTTCGAATCTTTCAATTGTACCGTACTTTTTATCTACTATTATCACTTCGTTGTGTCCCGATTCCTCACTCCAAAAAATATTTAGTGGTATAACTATGAAACGAACTGATTTGTTGTTAATACACTGATACATTAGTTCCTTAAACTTGTTATCGAACCTATACGTACCAGCTCTGTAATCTATTAGGAGAGGAGCTTCATACTTGTCAATTTCAGGCTCAATCAAAAAACAAACCCCAGGAAATTTCCTCAGCAAGTAGTACATGAACTTGTATTGTTCTTTATTATACCCCTGGTACTGACTAAGTATTCCACTGCTTATCTTATTGGATATTTCTGGGGTGGAAAGAGTTTGCAGAAACCTATTTATTTCGTCTTTATACAATGTCAAAGATTCCATTTTATTATAAAACTAGAATTTTAATTTTTTCTCATATAACCAACCCACGGACCTGAAGTTAGGAATAGTCTTTATTATTCCATGTGCGTGGAAATAAGATTTGTTGAAACCGTTTCTGAATTCATCTATACTCATGTAGCCACCGTATTCGCTTAAAAGCCTCCAGTGCGGAGCTTGATCAATCTCAAAATTTAAGTTGTTTGTAATACTTTTCATGATTTTGTTTAAGAGAATAATTGAATTATCGTACATCTTCTTGTGTTTGTTGTCATTAGCAAATGCTAAAGCACAGTGAAAGGAGCAGAATACCCCATCGCTAATATAATAGTTCTTCTTCTTAAGAACTAAAGAATCAAGAACACTTTTATTAGAAGTGATATGCTCCTTGATAACATAGTTGTCTCTACTTATTTCTGAGAAGTACTTCTTTATAGCGGTGTTTGGAACATATTCTATCGGACATCCAATAGGCTGACTATCAAAAGAGTGCCTACACCAGAAACAATTATATGCAATTTCTTTTGTAAACTTACAACTGGAATAATCTATCATTGAAATCCTACACGTGTGTATCTTCTTGCTTTGATCCTGAAATGATATCGACTCGTTTTCTAATTCAGTAAGCTTCGTAACGTTTCCAGCTTCACTCATATCTCCTATTTCTTCTATAGTATCTATATTTGAAATAATGGATATATTGAACTTTTCTTCAACCTCCTTAGTATTTATTCCTGGCAACGTAAAAATGATTTTCATTTATATTCTGTTTAAAATAATATTTAAATTATTTCATTTTTATTATAAAAGATGAGACCAGCGAACCGTGTAAAGACTTGCTGCACCAGATGTGGCAATGAAATTGGTGATAGCTTTTGTTTGGACACAAATTTGAATGTTAGAGTAAACAAGACGCCTACATTCTGCAATGACTGTGTAGCCTTAGAATTCAATGATTTTAGGTATATATCTCCTAATAAACAATTAGCAGGTCCAGCAAACCCTAAAACCCTCATACCTCCAGTTGTGGCACCTCCTATAGCAGATCTCAGTTATTGGAAAACAAATAATTTAATTACACATTCTCACGTAAACTCTCAAAGGGAACAACCTTTGTATGAATCCGGTTTTATAGTTAGCTCTTGCTGCGATATCAAAGACTGTTATATATCCGACAACTGCTGCTGTGAAAATGACACTCCAATTCCTGTTCCTTATATAAAGAAAGACAGTGAAACTAACGGAAACACTGACGGTTCCCAATCGGGAAAGGGTAGCAGTGGTGAATCCCAGAAGGAAAAGTTTACACTGCCCTACGAAAAGCCTAAGCCTGTTGTACGTGAGAATATGAGACAAGACAGGTTGAAGCAAATTCAAATGGATCTTAGAAAGTCCGAACCACAAGCATTACAAGTGTCCAGGGATGTTGACATAACAACGACGGAAGAAGGAGGAGTATCAGTAGTAGCACAGCGAAGCTTAGCTACTGTACCAGCAGTTCCACGAGTTGAGAAGTGTTGTATACCTCAAGACATCAACATAACTTGTGGATATAATCGGGAAAACCCTTTCCTTTATGATGTTCCCACAAACTATGCTATTTCTAATTGTGAAAAATCTGAATCCCTTAAGTGCTTTAACAAGAATCTTTTCACACAGACTATACAACCAGGTGTTTACACCAGGAGTGAAGTCAACGAGACACCGAATTCCAATATCGGAATTTCTTTCGCTCAACCATTTGAACCAGTAACAATATCGAAAGATTGTTGCGATGGCATTCTATTTACACAACATGATCCGAATTTAATTTCTAATGTTATAGAACCCAGTGTTGATTACTGCGAAGAACCGAGCCTGTACAATGTATACGACCCAAGACATTCAGGATACGGTACGAGCTACAGGGCGTATAATAATGAACTTCTTGGTCAAACTAGGTTTATGTATGATGATATAGATGCTATAAAAAATCCTAATTATGTTACCCGAAGTCACATAGACCATCTACCATTTGCTGATAAATACGGTGCTATGCAACCCTGTGGAATGGAAGGTAATATATACACCTCAAGAATGCGAGAAATGGTTAATCAGGGATTTACTGATTCTACAAACCAGTTCAGGGCAGAGCTACAAGAAAGATTGATGAGAAAAGCGAATAATATTGCTTGGCAACAAAGAAAGGCCCCCATTTCTACAAATGGTTTTTGTGCAAAATAAAGTAATTTTTTTTTCATATTAATAAATGGTAACATTAACTGACATTATATTATTTTTCTTACCGATGGTAGCTGGATACCTTACGTCTTACTTTTGTCCTATTGGACCGCAGGCAGGCGTTGCGCTAAATGCAAGACCACCTTCTTGTGTTTTCATGATCATTTGGCCTATTCTCTACATTCTCATAGGATTAAGCTGGGTTAACGCCAATAACGATGAAATGAACAATAAATTTGTTGTTAATGTTCTTTACGGATTGCTAACTCTCTGTTTATCATTGTGGACCTACTTCTACGGCTGTGAAAATAACAAAACTTATGCACTTTACACATTGCCTGTAACAATACTGGTCATTCTTGTGACTTTGATGTATAGTCCTACCTATTTGCTATTGCCTCTGTTGGTGTGGCTATTATTTGCTTTGATGCTCAACTTCGCAGAAGTGAACAACGAAAGCTACGAAAATTTAAGAGTTATAATCGCACCTAATATGAAAATGTAATGGTACTACAACAATCATTTGTAATTTTAAAACTGAAAGTGTTAAAATTAAGGGAAACTGCGCAACTTAGCACTGACCAAATCTTGGATTCCAGTCATACTCTCTGATCTGTGCAGTGTACATTCCTGTTAGGTCCTCTCTCCAAGCCGTACTGTCGTTCAACCAACTCAAACCACACATTTCAACTGGTTTAACACATGGTTCTCTGTTATAGTTGATTCCAAGCCCTCCCATTGGATCGAAAGATATGTCTCCTGTAACTTTGCTAGGCGTAGAGAAAACAGGGCTGAAGAAAACATCATTGAACTTATCGTCGGTGTAATAGAGAATTTGACCACCGTCTATGTCGCTGTATGTTCTATAATTCTTTCCATAACCTATAAGTGACTCATCGCAGTATATTTGGTTGAGTCTTATCGAACTGTCCATTGGCGGTCGGTCAAGTGACATTCTAAAAGCTCTTGGAACGTCTATTAGTCTAGGATCAGTGCTAGTGAAAGTATTGTAGTGTACTTTTTCATCTCCAGGCGATTCTTCTAGACAACAGTCTTTCCTATTCTCGAAGTCCCACGCAACTTTATTTTGATAAGCTTGAGGGTTGAGATAGGTAAAACCGCACTTTATACTCGGCTCTATATTGTGCTTGAAGTCTGCGTTGTAACACTTTTTATCACAATTATATACTCCGAGATTTGTTGGTATACCGCATGTCGGTTTACATTCACAATCATCCTGTACACAACAAGAACTTTTTGGGTAGTCGTATATAATATTATTCATTTATTATATTATATATTAATTTTATGTTTCAATAATTGCTTACTTCCTCGGGCGACGACACTTAGAACCCTTTTTCATTCCAGGTTTCTTCTTGCATGCACCGCTTTTCTTCTTTCCATGGTGGCACTTTCGCTTGGACTTGGATCGGCTCTTTTTCTTCATAGAGCGACGTCTCTTGGAGCGGCTCTTCTTAGGACCAGGTTTTCTCTTGCAAGCACCACTTTTCTTTTTACCATGATGACACTTGCGCTTCTTGGATCGGCTTTTCTTCTTCATAGAGCGACGTCTCTTGGAGCGGCTCTTCTTAGGACCAGGTTTTCTCTTGCAAGCTCCGCTCTTCTTTCTGCCGTGTAGACACTTACGTCTCTTAGAACGGCTCTTCTTCATAGAGCGTCGTCTGCGCGATCTGGACTTCTTTTTCATTGAACGACGTTTCATAGATCTGCGTTTTCTAGATCTACGTTTCTTAGATCGACTCTTACGTCTGCGAGACATAGAACGGCGCTTCATGGAACGACGCTTCATAGAACGGCGTTTCATAGAACGTGAACGACGACGCCTGCTTTTACGGGCAGAAGACTTGCGTTTTCTACTCATTCTTTTCATTGGAACAGGAGTTTTAATAATTATATCTTCTTCAATAAGATAAGTTGGTGATTTCATGTGTCCAGGCATATTTTTATTTAAAGAAATAAAAATAAAATAATTTTTTTTAAATTATTCCAAATAACTTTTCACCTTTCTTTTTCAAGTCTTTCGATTGAATAAACAGGAAGATAATGTATATGATCAATCCCATTGGGAATAACCAAGTTAAAGGTAACCAAGCATTTGTCTGGCAACCGCTCTTGTTGTTGTACATTTGCAGTTGAACTCCAAGTATAGACTGCAAAAGGTTGAAGACTAACAATACTGCTGCTAAAATTTGCCCCAAACCAGTTGGTAGAACGATACTCTTATTATAAGAGATAAGCGTCACAACTAATGATATGGCAGCATTCATTGAAGCCAAAGTGTTTAGCCAAAAAATATTAGTCTTGATCTTCTGGTACTGGGTGCTTCCACAGGAGTTTATTTTCCTATTTATATCCAGGTCTTGATAATACAAAACGATAATAATTACTATATTTAATACGAAGCTTAATGGGGCAAAAACCTTAAAGCTAGTAAACAGGCTTCCTACATCTTGGAAAAAATCAGCTTGTTTAGATACTACTTTCCCCGTAACTACAGGCTGAGAAACAGCTGTCGCTACTGGAACGGTTGCCATGGGAACAGAAGAAGTTTGAGGTACACCTGGCAAAACTTTCATTCCGCTTTGTAAGTATTCATCTCCTAAATCGTTGCTCAAAACGAAGTTAGAAACATCTTGATTTACACAAAGAGCGCGCCTTGGAGAAGAGCAAACGCTTACAGATCGACTTCTCGGTCTTCTTGAAAGATTGAATGATGGAGATCTTATCGACATTTTTTATTATACAATAGAAAATATAAAATAGTATTTTTTTATTTACTCCTTCGCTTTAATTATTGTTTTAATACCCATTGCATTCAATTCTTGGAACAGCAGTTTTGCTGCATACGGCAAATTTACTTTCGATATTTTTTCGTTGTTGCACTTCTTACATTCAGTAGAACTTGATGCCATAAATCCACACTTACTGCAGACATCTACGTAATACGGATCTGATTGGTCGAAGAGCCTTTCCCTTAAAAACCTTGAGCATCCATGACCTATCATACAATCCCTTTCCATCTCGCCAAAGCGCAGACCTCCTTCTTTACTTCTTCCTTCCAATGGTTGTCTCATTAAAGTAGTTACGTGACCAGTAGCACGACTATGACACTTGTTACTTACCATATGCTTTAAGCGTTGATAATAAGTTGGTCCAATAAATATTCTGGCTTTTAGCGGTTTCCCTGTAAACCCACAATACATCTGCTCTGTTCCTGTTCTCTCATAACCTAATTTTGACAAGTTATCGCAGAGTTCGTTGGCCACATCATCACCAGTTCTGGTAAACGGAGTAGAATCTCCAAATTTTCCTTTAATAGCGCATGATTTTCCTAGAACACATTCCATCAGCTGACCTATTGTCATACGACTTGGAATACAGTGACTGTTGATCACTAAATCAGGTACAATTCCTTCACCTGTAAAAGGCATATCTTCTTGTCTATACATAAATCCAACTGTTCCTTTCTGCGCGCTACGAGCACTGAACTTGTCACCAACTTCAGGGATTTTAATTTTTCTTAGTATAATTTTTATTAGTTTTTGCCCTCCATTTTCAGAAATAACT
>Ga0114925_10000490_pt1 | contig 17522 bp, 21 predicted proteins | sample SumtaG_2_FD_87287 | JGI IMG/M metagenome (GOLD analysis project Ga0114925, IMG submission 87287) | Deep subsurface microbial communities from Indian Ocean to uncover new lineages of life (NeLLi) - Sumatra_00607 metaG | ecosystem: Environmental > Aquatic > Marine > Oceanic > Sediment | place... | reverse complement strand
TTAATCAAGATTTTTTAGTAATCTCACTCTTTTGTTAACCGCAACTATTTAAGCACTCTTCATTTAAGCCAACAACTCGGTTACTACAGCGTTTATCTCCCGCCCATCGGCCCTCCCTTTAAGCTGAGCAATGAGTTTAGACATAACCTTACCCTTATCACCAGGTCCCTGTGCCTCCACCTCTTTAATAATAAGGCGGGCGGCTTCTACAATTTCCTCCCGAGTCATCTGCTGCGGTAAATACTCATCCAGAATAGCCAGTTCTGTCTCTTCCTGAGCCACCAGGTCAGGGCGATCACCCTGCTTAAAGGCTTCAATACTCTCACGACGTTGCCTAATCTCCTTGGCAATAATGCCCATGATATCAGCATCATTTAGGCTACTTCGGCGAGCGATCTCGGCATTCTTAATAGCCGCCATCACCAGCCGGATAACGGAACGTCTTACCGTATCCCCACTTTTCAACGCTCGCGTAAGGTCGTCAGTTAGCTTCTGCTTTAATGGAGATACATCAGAACCCCGGTTATTAAGACTAGATCCTGTTTCCATTTAAACCACAATAATCCTAATACTAATACCTTCTAGCAATTCTAGCACTCTTGCGTCTCTTGGTAGCTTCTTTCCGTTTACGCTTAATACTTGGCTTCTCGTAGAACTCACGACGACGCGTTTCGGAGAGTATGCCATCCTGTTGTACCCTTCTATTAAACCATCTGAGTACGCTCTCAAAACTCTCGTTGTTACCGGCCACTATTTCGGCCAAACAGCATCAACCCCTTCTGAGTCTAAACTTCTTTCTCTACTTCACCATATTTTAGCCAGCCCAAGTATCTATGTCAAGGGATTGTAAACGGATTGCACGCCCTGAAAAGGAGTCCTAATGTTTGGTTCTTCTTAATATCTCACGAGCCGCTATCACACCGGAGACTGACGCCTGAACCAGACCACGGCTGATGCCAGCGCCATCACCAGCAGCAAACATATTGCTGACCTCAGTCTCCAGACTGGAGCTAAGCTGAAGCCGACAGGAATAGAACTTAACTTCAATCCCATAAAGCAGGGTGTGGGGTGAAGCCACACCCGGAGCTAACCTGTCCATTGCCTGAAGCATCTCTATTATTCCGGTAAGGATACGATAGGGCAGTGCAAAGCTGAGGTCACCAGCGGTAGCGCTCTTTAACGTGGGCTGAATCAAGCCGCGTTCAATGCGGGCCGGAGTAGAACGATGACCCTCCATTAAATCGCCCAAGCGTTGCAATAGCACCCCACCGCTAAGAATATTAGCCAATCTGGCAATATACTTACCATAGGCAATCGGCTCCCGAAACGGCTCAGTAAAGGTGGTGCTCACCAATAGGGCAAAATTAGTATTGCCACTCCTACGGTCGGCATAGCTATGTCCGTTAACGGTAACTATCGGGTCACAACCCCCACTGGATTCCATAATGACTTCACCACCGGGGCACATACAGAAGGTTCTGACCCAGTCGCCAAAACTCTTTGACCGGAGTTTCAGCTTGGCTTCATAGAGCACATTGGTCAGCTCCTCCAGTACTGTCAGTGGTACTTCCACCCTGACACCGATGTCAACCGGATTATTGTGCAGGGTTAGATTAAGTCGTTTTGCCTCCAGAGATAACCAATCTGCCCCTTCTCTGCCTGGAGCCAGAACCAAATAACGACAGTCAAGTTCATCCCCGTTTTCAGTCTTAATTCCTTTAACCTCTCCATTATCCACCAAAACCGAGACAGCCATTACCCCAAGCCTGAATTCTATGCGCCGGGCGAGGTAATCCTGTATCGCCTTGAGCACCAGGCGGCAACGCTCAGTACCCAGGTGCCGAACCGGCATTGGTATCAGCCGCAACCCTGTCATCTCAGCTCGATGCTGTAATTCAGCAACCTTATCCCCCACCCCATATAGCTCATCGGAAACACCAAACTTAAGATATAAATCATCAACATATTTAATGAGAGCCTCACAGTCACTCTCCCCAAGGTATTCCTTGAGCCGGCCTCCAGCCTCTGATGTTAGGGTCAACTTGCCATCACTAAAGGCACCGGCTCCACCCAAACCACTAACCAGATGGCACGGAGAGCAAAGAATACAGGGCTTATCCCGATCCCAGACCGGGCACTTCCGGCCATCGATGTCTTTACCCTTCTCTACCAGCAGAATGCTAAGGCCCTCTGCACGGCAAAGCTCCAAAGCAGCAAAGATACCTGCCGGCCCACCCCCGACAATAATGACATCATAATATTTTTTGGTCATTTTACACTCAAGTTCCCCGGACTCCGATACATCGAACCTCAGGGAACTCCAAACCTTAGTGTCTTTAGCAACCTATATTGTATAACCTGTGGATTCAGGCGTCAAGGAATAAGGTAACCTCACGTATAAACCGCTATGACCACCGCCTCCTTGGGGTTATGCTCATCAAAGAATACAACTGCTACTTTCCTGCCGGCTGTCATCTCAGCGGTGGGCAGGTTACGGGCGACAGTAACGTCTTCCAGGTAGACCTTATAGCTGCCGGCAAGCTGGACAGTGGCCTTATACGTACCGGAGTCAAAACTTTTCAGCACTGCTTTCTTCAATCTCATTTCCGATTGCTCCTTTGCTATACTTCTCCCAATGATAGCCGCTCCTCATATTCTCCCCGCTGAGGATTGTAAGTCAGGGTCAAACCGAGGACCCGCTTCTTCTCCGCATTGAGCCCGGCCCGGCTGTCGGTTATATCAATCACGTCATATAGCTGTTGCCCGCAATCAACCGGGATTCGAATCATACCGCCACCTGATTCTATTTCCGCTTCTCTCAAATAGGCTTCTCCCCGAGCCTGGGCTTTAGCTACCGTGTCTATATTACTGTCTTCAAGCTGTTTCAGCCGGTCATAGAGTCCATCTATTTTATCCCAGGCAAAAGAGCCAGCCACTATCGGTTCATCACCTGCCGCGTTGTATCCTTCAACCTGAACTCGATTGATAGCCCAGGCACCCTTTCTGTACCGGCCCTCAAATATCGGATGGGTTGAGCCATAGGAATAGACCGAGCTATCCGTATCCAGTGGGTTTATGAGATAAGCCTTATTGCCCTCGATAAATAACACGTCAGGGACAAAGGATGATAGCTTCCTGACAATCACTTCTCCCTGGTTATCGGGATTAATGGCGAAATCAGGATAGAAACTGGTTATAACTGACGATTGAGATTTAACCTCAAGCTTTAAGCCCACCCGGGAAAGAACAAACTCAAGGACTTGTTTAACACTCATCTGGTTAGAATCCTTGTTCCACCGGAACTGATGCCTGGCTCTCCAGGTGTCTATCAATCCCCAGCCATCGGAGGCATACAAAATCAGGCTGGCTTTGCCAGCAGAGCTGGTATGCTCATAGGCATCAAGGATAAAGGTTAGCCCTGAGCTAACCTCGTTCCCAACACTTGTCACATAGCCGGGACTGAACGCAAGCTGACAGCCAATGTCCAGAACCTGTAAGGTTCCTTGTCCAAGCGAAGCGTACTGCCCCTCATCATTCCTTAGCTCAATTATTAATCTGCCTGATGTCTGGGTGGCTTCTTGCCTAAGAGATAGCACATCGCCAGTTAAGTCAATGGTCTGCTCCACCTTACTGGCTCGCCATACTCCACTGGGGTTTGACAGCCAGCAGTAGTCACCGTAGTGCGCTATGGCTAGTCCGTATTCCGAAGACAGGTTAAATGGCACCGGCTCGTGCCACAGGTTATCGGTAAACTTAGTGTCCGGAACAGAGTAAGACCAGCCAGGGCGATTATAGGACTCCGTACCGGTAAATTTCTCCACATAGAAAGTCCGATAAACATCCGGCTTATCCAAAAAGGCTCTATGGTATTCAAAGTCTCCATCTGAAGGAGCAGCGGCAATCTCCTTTAGTGCCGACCAGGTGCCGGCGGCAACTTCACCGCCATCACCATAGGCCAGCGACCATAGCTTATAGTTGTTACTGGTATCTTTACCGGTAACGACGAGGTTCCAGTCGCCATCATAGACGGTAGCCACACCGGATAAATCACCGGTTGATTTATCCCAGGCAGTACTACCACCCCAGTTACCATTTATCCGCTTCATGACGTATAAAGTAGTCTGGTCAGCAAAGAAGAGGGCGACGTCTCCATTCGGCTTATATGCAGCGGCGATGCCATAGATGGCGGTGGTTGGCGTGTAGCCGAGAAGCTCTGGGCTACCCCAGTTGACGCCGTAGTCGGTACTCTTGAGCTGATAAATCTTGCGATCACTCTTAATCCAGAAGATAGATACCTCAGCTCCTGAGGAACAACAGGCCACAATAACCGCATTATATTGGTTAGTATAAGTCCACTGGCTGAAATCAGATTCCGGGTCAGGGTCAACCACCCGTTGACGATATAGCTTTCTAGAATCAGAAGGTGGCGTTATCCTGACCCGGATAAGTGAGCCATCACCGGGCATGGTCACAGCGTGAAAGTAGTCATCTTCAGAGCCGTTATAGAGCCGTGACCAGTCGTATCTGACTACCCCGGCAACCTTATTCTTGGCTTCGAGCTTGACATAGGGGGTTCTCGTCGCCTCTTTCTGAGCGGCTAGTAGTGTTTCCGAAAGACTCCTCATCGCTTTACTCCACTAGTTGTATTATTGGTCTCCCCCTGGTTGGGAATATATTTCCGGCCCCAGAACAGGTGACCAGCGACGTAGCCTAAAGCAAAGACCACCAGCAGCCAGAAGACTGACTCCCACAGCCAGCGCCCCATGACAGCACCGACGGCAACAAGACCGATAATCCAGAGTCCCTCAAGCTTATGCCAGGCATCACGCAGAATATAGGTCCACGGTCTGCCACCTATCCTTGACCAAAATGCTTTATAGACGTTTATCGTCATCACCCCCTAGTCTTAAATCAGTGTTTTTCCTTGCTTAGGGTCCATAGTCAGTTGACTTGGAGGCGATGGGGAAATAGGGTTTATACATAGAACGGACTCTGACCCTGTTTCTCCTGCCCAATCTCTTTAGCTCACTCTTAAAAAACCTCAACCGCTCGTTCCCCCAAGCCAGGAACTCTCGGGGGGTCATGGTACCACCAACATTGACCCGGTTTATGGCATAGACAGCCCACTCAACAGCGGCATAGCTACAGGCTCCGGCAACAATTAAGTCCTCGAGGTAAGAGGGAATGGTGGAGCTTTCGGCACCGAGGTCATGGAGCTTACCGTAGTAGATATAGGCGTTTGAGCCATCGGGGACTTCATCGCCCAGCAAGGTTATGTTATCTCCCCAAAGGCTGAAACGCTGCAACTGCTGCGGAAACTTATCCACCGGGTATTCTACCGCTTGAACCATAATTCGGTCGCTTAAGCTGGATATATCGACATCTCTGGAGCTAGCGATAGTAGCTTTGGTTGCCTTTTGTTCATAAGGAATAGCCTCGGATAACTCCCTGACAGCGTGATTGATATGTCTATCCAGCTCATTATCAGTCCAGCGGTAATTAGCCGCATCCTCATCTTTAAGGTCACGCCTGACTATAGCCCTCATCTCACTCAGATTCATCGCTTATCTCCTTAGCCTGGCTAACGCTTTTATCAGCCTTTTCAGTTTAGTAGTAGTCAGCTCAGCATCCGGGAGGGCGGAGAGTTCGGTGACTACTGTCTCCGCCTCCTCTCTCGCTAACTCCTCATCAGAAACCTCGCCGGGAATTTGCTCAGTTCCGATCAGGTTACCTTTATTATCATAGGTTTCGATTGTTTCATATCTTGTCTCTGGCATATCCTTACCTCCTTAGTCCAATGACGCTACTCTAGGCAACACCCAGGCACAATACCGTGTTCGAGCACCTCCAGAAGGAAATGGGTCTGGCAAAGCTCCATAGGCCTGGCTGTTATACCAGGCACTATACCAGTAATTGGAAAAATCACCCTCGTATATGCCAATAGGACTGACAGCATACCCTCCCTTTCTCACGCTGGGAGTGCCATCAGAAAGCACTACGAACCAGTAGATACCCTTTGATAGTACCTGGTCAACAACGATCGTCTTAACCCCGGTGCTATCTACATCAACAGTCCCGGCATCCAGCACCAGAGCGCCGGGATAATTATTTTCGCCATTAGCGTAGATACCCAATCTTGCCTTTTTACCGGCGGCTCCTGCTGTGCTAACATTAATAGCAATACGGTCTACGGTTGATGACCGGGCAACGAAGTGAGCCCCAGCGAGTAGCTGGTCAGCAGTTAATGCTGCAGTGTTGTGGGCATTTACGGGATAGCCATATAGGTAAGCACCAGTCCTCGGCGTTTGGAAAATGTCAGCCATATGAGCGTCAATGTCAGCTACATGGTCAGCAAATTGTCCTTCCAGTAATTCTCCACCCAGTTTAAGCATTTTGCGCCTCCTAGCTTAAGGCGTAGTCCGCTGACAGGGAAAATGATGTCCCGGAGAAAGCGGTTACCCTAAGGAATATGATAGCCCCTCTTGAATCGACCACCAGGGCATGTTGTCCGATAGTGGTAAAGGTTCTCTTGCCACCGCCAAACCACTTTTCTTGCCTCGGATTCCAGAAGATGACCTGAGCCTCAAGGCTGGTGAAGTCGGTACCGCTGATGGTGATATCAAAACGGCACTCTTTATACCCTCGGCCATCAACGGCTCCTGAGGTATCGGCCGGGTCGGCAGCATCAACGCTAGTAACATTACTCCGGTGGAGCTTGGGTTGTGTTGTGTAAACTTCTACCATAATTTACCTCCTTGTTTGGAGAGGGGGCTTACCCCCTCTCCATCGGTTTGTTTTAATCCTGAACTCCAATTAAAGCGGCTGCCTTAATCGAGCTAAACAAAGCTAGAGACACATACCACTTAACCCTAGTTCGGGAAGCATCCTTGTTCTCCAGTGAGCCAATCGGCTCGGCTTGCAAGAAACCGGGGCTGGTTAAGCCACAGAGGGCACCTTCCCCAAACTGAACGGCATAGATGGTGGAGCAGGTGTCACCAGTGGTGGCTGTCTCCAGACCATCAACCAGGGCGTGGGTGTCAAGTATCCAGTCATTAACACCAACCGGAATACCATCCCACAACTGGACGAAGTTCCCCCAGGTATCCCGGTCGGTATCCATCATCCCCCCCGCTGCCCTGACCAGAGCATTAATCTTGCGCCTTGAGCGGCGGCTCATGAGCAGCATATCCGGTTTGCCACCCTTTACGGCATCAATAAGCTCATCCAGTTTATTCAGAGTCAGAGTAGCTCCGGTATCCCCCATAGCTATCACCTGGTCGCTGGCAGTAGCCGTGTCAATAAGCTCCTTCAGGCCATCGAACTGCTTTGCATTTTCGCCTGAGTCCCCGTAAACAAAAGTATCCTCAAACTTGTCTCGGAGTGCCTTAGCCTTGAGCTCAATAACGGCTGCCTCCAAGTCCTGGACATTACTCCGGGTTGCTTTAAGGAAATTATCAACATCGGCATCGCCACCCATAATCTTCAGATTAGCTGTTATCTGTTCAAAGGTTGGGGTGGATTCAGCCCAGGTATCACCCACATCATAGAAATCAATACCGGGCAGGGTTTTTTCCTGATTATAGGTCAAGCCGTTGCCCACGATTTCAATGAAGGGTATACGCTGCAGAACAGGTGAATCCCTAACGATGGTCTCCACCACCCCCTGTAATAACACATCATTGGATAGTTTAGATGCTTCAGCTAAAGTTAACGCCATTTTGTTCCTCCTTTATGTCTTTAATTAGCTTTCGTCCCTTTTCAGGAAGAAAAGCCGCCAACTGCGTATTGAATTTTCTCTCTCGGGGAGAGCGCCGACAGGTCGGGTGCTGCCCTCTCCGGGGCACCAACTGGTATCCTGACCAATGAAATTTCAGCCTCCATACCATTCCTTATCTTGGTAACAAGTTCCTTGGCCGATATCAGAGAATCAGTTATCGCCTCAATACTATCCCCGGCAATCAGCTCCTCGGGAACACCGGGATTAGACTGAATCACAAGTGTCTTGTAGCCGGCTACCGCCTGCTTCAGGCTCTCACTGAGTTTATCCCGATTATCATTAGATTCACCCATCGCCTGGTTCAGAGTAGCGATTTCACTCTCCAGACTGGTTATCGTCTGCTCTAGTTCAGAGACACGGGTATCTTTCGAGGCTATCTCCTGGTCTTTCCGAGCGATTAAGTTTTCAAGCTCGGCAATCCTTTCCCGGGATGCTTCACTCTGATCCAGTTCACTCTCCGGTTGATTCTGAAGAGTGGATTCTACCGGGTTTAGTTCATCATTATCGGGCACTTTTCGTCCTCCTTTTTCGTCCTTACGAGTCTGTTCATTACATCCGCTGGCTCATAGACCGGCATCAGGACGAAGGTTCCTCAATGCTCTCCACCGGGGATTCTGAAGCCCTCTCTCTCGCCTTGTCCCGAGTAGACTTGGCATTAAGCTCTTTATTCATCCTGAGTATGGTTTCCCTCTCCTCAAGCCACCGCTTAAACTCGTGCTCCGGGTCCTTAATTCCTATCTCATCCATTGCGTAACGCCGGGAGTGGATGCCGGTTTGAACTAATGATTGCTCATTGGCTACCAGTCGGGTCATATCTCGAGGCAGCACCGGTCCCCACACCACTCGCAGGCGGTTGGTGCCGAAGTTCTCCTTTTGGTATTTATCCAGGAGCTTCAGCACCATTTCATTCCGCCTGTTATAGACTGCCGTCCTGATGAGCCTCTTTCGACGAACCTTCTGTAGTAAGGGCTGAAGCTCAATCTCCATAGCTACCCCGGATAAATCCCTCTCGGTAGCTCCAAAAGCAGCCCGGGGTGATTCCGAAATGTCATGCAGGGTTCTATAGAGCAAATTGATATAGTCCATATGCAGCCTGACACCACCACCCTGAAGTAAATCAAGCAGATAGGCTTTCGCATCCTCGGGTATATTCCACACTGCCCCCGGCCTGACGGCAATATCCTCTGACTCCTCAACATTCTCCAGAACAGCAATGGGGTTACCGGATAACTCCAGTATCCGGGATAGCTGACTCATGGCCCGATTTAACTCCCTTTGTGACTCCATAATCTGGGCTAAGTCGGATATACCCCAGAATTTCTTGGGCTCTCTCAGATTAGGATAGATGATAAAGGGTATAAATCCATAGGGATTGGGCTTCTTCTCCTGGAGAACATTATCCAGGTAAAGCTCAAAATCCCGTTCTGTCCAGACTTCGACAATGGTAGCTGTCTTCGCCTTGGGCTTCACCCTGTACAGGAGCTCAGTCTCCTCAGCGCTGAGGCGGTATTTAGACGCCACTCGCCATACTCTGGAAGCGTCATCACCCAACCACCAAGCATAAAGCCCTTGAATATCGGGGGCGGTAACCCTGACCTGCTGCGTCTCCTGGTCCCATATAACCTTGTAGCAAGCGTCGCCGAGGATGGCACAATCTATCTCCGTCTCCAGGTCAAGCTGCTCCAGGTTATTGCTTTCATATACCTGATATAGAGCAGCCTCTGCCCTCTGGGCTACTGCCCGTGCTTCATCAGATTCCTCGACAGCATCAACGGCAAAGTTAATCCCGGACATAAGGTAACTGGAAACTTTGTCCACAAATACCTTAGCGTAGTTAAAGGTCAGGCGTTTCTCACCTCGCCGGTCTCTTCCCTCCCAGTGTTTACCCTGGTAGAAATCCAGTAACTCTTTATATTTTTTGATGCGGTCTAAATCACGGTGGGTTAACTGCATAGGAATAGAAGTTTCATTCATTTTTTGCCCTCTTTAATGCTCTCTGTATCGTTCTGTGGCTGACGCCAAACTGTATTGCCAGTTCCCTTATCCCTTTTTTCTCAATGGTGAACAGCCGCCTCACTTCTCCTGCCCGTAATCTCTTTTGCCAACGCTGCCTGCCTCTGGGCTGTTCATAAATACACCGGGAAAACGGACAGTTAAGGCAGGAGATGGCAAATTCACAGCCCTCATCTCGATAGTGACAACTCTCCGGTGGTAAATCCAATTCATCATCTTTCGGTTCTAACTCCATAATTTGCCTCAAAAAACCTTACGCTGTCATAATAGCACATATGTTCTACAAGGGTCAACGGGATTTTGTCGCCTTTTTAACCCTGGCACCAAGCGCCAGTATTTGGTATCTTATCTCTTTAGAAAGCCATAACCTCTTAACCCTCTTTTTCGTTATACATTATGAATTTATCACGGGCTTGACAAGGGTAACCATCGGTGCTAATATTACTTTAACAAAGCAATATTTATATATTTGACAAAATTATGGCACTGTTGGATAATTATTTTAATGTCATTGAAGCCAGCCACCGTCTTAAGGTACATCCTGAGACAGTAAAGAGGCTGTGCCGACAGGGAGATTTGCCAGCGATAAAGATTCATAATACCTGGCTAATTACTAAGGAAGTTCTGGATAACTTCGCCGGAACCTATAATTCGCAACGCGGTGCCAGAAAAAAACTTATCTAGCGGGGTTTTGCCCCCCACTAAAATCTTCCCCCCATAGGGGGAAATAAAGGGAGGTTTCTAATGAAACACAGTAAGATTTTTCGTATCCTGGCTATAGCCATTACGCTGTCTTTGCTGGTTGCAGTTATACCCGCCGCACCGGCCTTGGCGTATGACTATGACATTGAACTTGACCCTGATGAGGAGGAAATCGGTGAATATTTTTACGTGGAGGGCGATGATTGGCCGCCAAGTGAGGATGTGGGCGAAATTACTGAAGATATTGAAGAGATTGATATCTATTTCTCCAGTGAGGAAGCCGATACTGGTGATGACATTGATGATGAAGTTGAAAACTACGAGAAGCTGAGAACAGGTTATGATGTTGAGGAGGATGGTGACTTTAGGGTTAGAGTAACGGTGCCCGATGAACTAACCGATGGTGAAGATGATGAAGATGTTGTTCGCGGTACCTATTATGTCTATGTTACCATGAACGGTTCCGATGACATAGAAGCTGTCGCCGAATTCACCGTTATTGCTGCTGGAATAGAGCTAGATACTGAGGAGGCTCTGGTCGGTGCTGAGATTGAGATTACCGGCTTTGACTTTGCCGACAACGAAGAGATTACCGTAGAATACGATGGTTATGAGATTCCTATAGAAGGCGGCGATGATGAAACCGATCGCGATGGTGACTTTGCAACCACCATTCTTATCCCGGAAAGCGCTGCCGGTGAGCACACCATAACAGTTATCGATGAATCTGATAACGAAGCCGAGGCAGTTTTTACTGTAGAGCCAGAAATAACCGTCAACCCTTTATCAGGAACCGCTGGTGAACGGGCCACTGTTAACGGCACCGGCTTTGCCGATGGGGAAGATGTGACCATCAAGTTTGACGGCGATGAGGTAGCCACCGGTGACACCAGTATAGATGGCAGTTTTACTATTCCCTTTGATATACCCGCTGTAGGAGCCGGAACCTATGATGTTGAGGCCGAGGATGATGATAACAACTCGGCTTTGACTGAGTTTGCCATCGCTAGTAACATCAGCATCGGGCCGGTTACCAGCCAGACTTCACCCGGCTACGTCGGCATGGACGTAACCATTAGCGGCATCGGCTTCAAACCCAATGCTACGATAACCATTACCTATGCCAGTACGCCGGTTGTCTTTACTACCACCAGTACAGCTGACGGCTCTTTTTCCTACACCTTTGAAGTCCCAGCCAGTGAGCCCGGAGAGCACACCGTAACTGCCACTGACGGCACGAACTCACTGGGAGTCACCTTTTTCATGGAATCAGAAGCGCCGGATATACCGCAACCACTGTTACCAGAAATGGATACTAAGCCCGAACGTCCGATAACCTTTGACTGGCAGAATGTTACCGACCCCAGTGGTGTAACCTATATCCTGCAGGTTGCCACAGACCAGAACTTCGCTAATATAGTACTGCAAAAGGAAGGTCTCACCGAATCGGAATACACCATGACTGTAACTGAAGACGAGGCTCTCGAGTCGACCAAAAAGGATGCTCCCTACTTGTGGCGAATAAGAGCAGTGGACGGCGCTGGCAATGAGAGCGGGTGGACAGGCGCCGGGTCATTCGATGTAGGTTTCGCCTTTGAAATGCCCAACTGGGCTTTATACCTGCTGATAGCGCTGGGTGGCCTGGTACTCTTCGGCGTTGGGTTCTTCATCGGTAGAAGAACTGGCTATGCCTATTAAGTGTTCTCCTTATAAAGAAGGCTGATTATATAAAAGAGGGGCTTCGGGCCCCTCTTTTGATTAAGGTACGGCTTAGTTGGTGAAGCTAAATACTTCCCTTAGCCCCCCGAGATGAGTAGCGACTTCCGGCTTCAACCAGCAGTGCCAGGCTCATCAAGAAATCATCATGCCCTTTACCGGGGTCAACACAGAAATTCATTGTCTGGCTGGGGCGATAGTGGCTCTTAGCCTTCTCCATCTCAAACCAGAACTCCCGGTACTCCGGGGAGCCATCACCGCAATATATCTTCAGCCGGCCCGAGTTAATGGCGGCTAGCAGGTTGAAACCTAGCTCCGACTTTGACCGGGCGGTAAAGGTAAACGGGACAACCCGTGAGCCGAGCGACTGCTTGAGAAATGAGCTTACCGGCTGGCCAACGCCGGTAGCATCAACCACTATCTTACGGCAGTGCCATACTGTTTTAAGAATATCAACTAACTGGGGATAGAGTTCGGTATGCTTCCGGCCCGTCCACCAGAAATGCTCAACCACCTTGACCCTGGGTTGCTTAACCATATCACCGTCGAAGTCAAGCTCGCCAATAGTAACTACTGTAGAATCCTGCCGCGGTTTCAGGGCTCGTAGTGCCGCTCCCTCCTCGATTTCAGCCTCACCAGCCAGGTCAATACCAGCAACATAGGTTTTACCCGGCTCCGGCTGATGGCAGCGGTGATGCTCCCCCTGTAACTGAGAGCGCTGCGGCGGGCTCAGATAACCACCACCGCCATGTATCGGCAGTAACCGATACTGGGTAAGAAATAGGGGATGATTTTCACCCAGGCGTTCTCTCTCCGCCTCAACATAAGCCAGGTAATCGGCGTTATGCTTGGCGATTTCTTCCCAGTCATATCTGAAGTGGCGTTTGATGCCATCTCTCCCTTCCAGTTCCAGGTTAGTTTGCTTCACTTCCTCAAGCAGGGTTGCATCATCCCAGGTAGTGCCATAGTGAACCGTGGTTACATTGGTAGTGGCACCCATAGGCTTAAACTCCTTGGTATACTTCTCCTTAGATACATCCTGCGCCTCATCTATTTCCAGCAGCAGATGAGCCGTATTGCCCACTACGTTAGCTGATTCGTCCGCCGATAGAAAAATAGCCCGGGCGTTTCCCAGTCGGATGATGTAGCCCAGCTCGGTTCCCCAGATACCACCGAAACCGACATCGTTTAAGCGGTCCTTCAGCCTCATCATAGAGATAACTGTCTGCGGCTTGAAGGTAGGCGAACATTTAATCATATTCCTGGGCTCAGTCATGTAGAGGGTTAAAAGTAGGAGTTCAAGCTGGGCCGACAGCTCATTCTTGCCCCCCTGGCGTGCTATCTCCACCGAGAAGGTAAGCCCTCGCCTGCGAAAGACGCTGTCCAGTACCGCCAGAGCTACCTCTCGCTGATATGGTCTGAGCTTATTTATTGAGGGTAGTTCCAATGCCGATGCCAAGTGGGAGGGCGATATCTCTGAGGACATTACCTATTGCCTCCTTCAGTCCCTTCTTATCTTTCTTGCTGATGTTATACTTGACCCTGACCAGCCTGGCCAGGGTATTGGTTGCCTGCATGATAAGACTGACATTATCCGGGTCATGAGCCAGGATGGATTTTATTTTCACCCTCAACAGTGCAATCTCATCATCAATGCCTTCAACACCGGTAGCCAGCTCCAGGTCTAGCTGTTCTGCCTCATCGAGGACTTTGGAGTAGAAGCCGTGCTTTCTGGCGTTCTGATTGCCTTCTGGAGCGCCTCGCTTTTTTACTACCTTGTTTTTCATTTACTTGTAATACCCCCAGAATCAGACAATGGGCAGCCAGGTCCCACCTCTGTTTTTCTATGGCTAATCTTAGCAGTCTCACCTATTCCCCTTTTTCATTATAATAGCACATCTGTTCTATTGTGACTATAAAATTTTGTCGCTCTTTCATCCCTTTTATCAAGAGAGCGAGGTCAGGGGAATAAATCGCTAAGTGATTTGAGGGGAAAATATTGATATTGTACCCGCAAAGTTATAAAATAACACTATATATGAGTGTTACCAAACAGCTTTACCAGCTACAAGAGGTTGACCTGGAGATTGAATCTAACAGGCAGGTTCTGAGGCAAAAAACCAGCCAGTTAGGTGAAAGTCCAGAGGTAGTCAAGGCTCGAACTGAGCTAGCGTCACAGCGCCAGTTCCTTGAAGAACTTAAGCACCAGCAGCTTTCAGCCGAATGGGAAATAGACGACTTCACCAGTAAGATTAACACTCTGGAACAGAAATTATACGAGGGTAAGATAAAGAATCCTAAAGAACTGGCTAACCTGCAGCATGAAGTTGATGGGCTGAAAACCAGACGTAACCAATCAGAGGATAAAGCGCTGGAGATAATAGACCAGGTTGAACTGACTGAAGGTTACGTTGCCACTATAAGTAACAAACTCAAAAATCTGGAAATGGAATGGCATGACCAGCAACAACTTCTCACGACAGATATTGAACAGCTCAAAACTACATTGGCTCACCTTGAGCAGAAACGCCAGCTAATTCTGACTGAAATTGACTCTCAAATAACTGACCTCTATCAAGAACTCAAGGGGCAAAAAGGAACCGCCGTGGCCAAAGTAGACCAGGGAATGTGCTGTGGTTGCCGGATATCACTGCCCACCAGTGAGTTGCAACGGGTAAGAGGTGGCAGCCTGGTACGATGCAATAGCTGCGGGCGTATCCTGTTCCTTGCTTAGATTTCTGTTGACTTATAACACCACCTATACTAGAGTATAAATAGGTCAAGTAAACCGGGTGACCGCCCTTCCTTCGGGAAGGGAGGAAAGTCCGAGCTCCACCGGGCAGGATGCTGGGTAACACCCAGGAGGGGCGACCCTACGGAAAGTGCCACAGAAACATACCGCCCCGTTCTTAACGGGGTAAGGGTGAAATGGTGAGGTAAGAGCTCACCAGCGGCTGGGTGACCAGCCGGCTGGGTAAACCCCATCCGGAGCAAGACCGAATAGAGGGATAATAGGACGCCTGGCCTCATCCCCGGGTTGGTCGCTTGACCCTTCCGGTAACGGAAGGGCTAGATAGATGGTCACCATCCTTCCTTGGAAGGATACAGAACTCGGCTTACAGGTTTACTTGGCCTATTTTTCTCAAATTTACCCGGCTTGCCATCCGCTGCTCGTGAATAGTAACCCATTATCGTGGCTAGCTAAAGACAGGCTGATGTAACTTACAGTTAAGAATCCCCTCCCCACCGGTACACCACTACCAGGAACTAAATTACTATCCTACATATTACCATTGCGCTATTTACGTTCAGCTTACTCGAGGTATAATTGTAGGTAGACAGTGCGACGGAGCATGATTATGTCAAAGAATGGCAACAAGGATATCGTTGAGTTATGGGGACACGAGTTTAGTCTAGCCAAAAACGGACTTGATGAGACTCAGATAGTCTCCTTTGTCAATGAGCTTATTAGCGAGCGTGATCTACTCCTCCAGCGTGCAGAGCATCTTTCTACACTAACCAGGCTTGCGGAAAAAACAATTGTTGAAGCTGATAGGCTCGCTGAGGACATTAAGAAGGAAACCATAGACGAGGCCAAAACTGAAGCTGAGGCGATTCTAGCCAAAGCCGAGGAACAGGCTCAACAAATGATTGAAGAAAAACGGGCAGAAATTATAACCATTGCTACCGGGGAAGCAGAGGCTCTTAAGGCCAATGCTGAGCATGAAGCAGAATTATTAATAGCGCAACAGAGAGAAAGAATCCAGCCTGAGATACGGAATGTTGCCCAGCAACTCTACAAAGAACTCCTGTCACAAATTGAAGGTCTTATGCAACAGGTAAAAGCGTCTGAGGTAGAATTCGAGCACAAGTTGTCTCAACCTCTGGAACAAGCCAGCACGGTAGAGATTGAAGAGAGACTACTGTTAGCTCCAGCTTATGTAGCACAAGAGAGTAGTACTCTTGGTGGTATTTCAGAGTTAGATCTTGAACCTACAGAAAATATACCTGCCGAATCCCAGCAGCCAAACCAGCCTGTAGACCAGGCAACCACGAGTGAAACGGAGGAAAAGGAACCACTATCAGTCGATAACCAGGACAAATCCACCTATGATAAGGAGGTGGATTTGGAAATCCTACCTCCGCTGGACATAAAGCAAATAATGGCAATCATGAGACACCTTGATAGTTTGGCTGAAGTGGAAAACACTGAGCTTATTCCGCTAACCGATAGGCCTTTAATCGTACTTTCCTTGTATGAACCGTTGCTTTTGGTTGAACTGCTAAAGACTCTTCCCGAAGTGGAAGAGGTCAAAGAGGTTATCGACGAGGAAGTTACTCATGCCGAAGGCCAGCGCCGGAAGATTCAGATAGTGCTTTCAGGAAATTCGGTGCTGGATAATACCATGGAAAGACTAAATAGCAATATCCTATCCGCATAGTCCAATGCTGCCCAGAAGGGTTTGAGTGTTACCGGGAGCGAGCCGACAGAGGCCTCGCTCCTTTTTTCTGTAAAACAGGTCCACGAGAAGTCCTCAAAGATCGGGTTAGTTTACACTCTTCCTTCTTGAACCGGAGTATCATCCACCTCGCTTCTTATTAATAACCCCATTGCCAACTGTAAAAATCCACGCTAAACAGCACTATCTTGTCTGTGCCACAAGCAGCATGCTATGATTATCGACATCTATACCCTTTTTAATCCCATTTTATGAGGTACAGTCGATGGAATACTGGGAAATGGCAATCTATCAGTCTATAGAGTCGCTGGGCAGAGAAGCTTGTTTGCAGGAGATATATAATAGACTGTCCGATTTCATAGATTTTACTGAAAGGCATTTGAGAATGACCAAGTGGGGAGAAAGGCCTGCGTATCAACATATAGTCAGGAGTTACATCTCGAATATGTGCCAGTCTGGGCTACTCTGTAGAACTTCGAGAGGCTGCTATACAATCATAGAATATAAAATAAATGAAAATCAAGGGTAGAGGGAAGGGGCGAAGCCCCTTCCAAAATAATACTTCCCCCTCTCCTTTGAAGGAGAGGGGGATAAAGAGGGTGAGGTAGATAAACTATAGCAAAGGGGAAGAAAAATGGATTGTATTTTTTGTCAGATTGTAGATGGTAAGATACCGGCTGATATTGTTTATCAGGATGAGGAGGTGGTTGTCTTCCCTGATATCAATCCGGTAGCGCCGACACACCTGCTCATCATTCCCAGGAAACATATTCCTTCCCTTGCCCACCTACCCGATGCCGAGATAGCTCTTATCGGACACATGGTAAAGGTCGCCAATCAACTGGTAAGGGAAG
>Ga0114925_10000489_pt1 | contig 17525 bp, 13 predicted proteins | sample SumtaG_2_FD_87287 | JGI IMG/M metagenome (GOLD analysis project Ga0114925, IMG submission 87287) | Deep subsurface microbial communities from Indian Ocean to uncover new lineages of life (NeLLi) - Sumatra_00607 metaG | ecosystem: Environmental > Aquatic > Marine > Oceanic > Sediment | place... | reverse complement strand
TGCGTTTCACCCGTACTACAGGTGAAAGTGAATACCCCCGGCAGGATTCGAACCTGCGACACCCGCTTTAGGAAAGCGGTGCTCTATCCCCTGAGCTACGAGGGCAAAAAAAGAGGCAGATTCCGAATGCACCTCTTTCCCGAAAAATCATACGTTCTTATGAGTCCGCGGTCATACCCCTGCCCAACAGGGTCGGTCGCAGCGGTCCTGACGAACACATATTCCGATTGTAACGAGCGCACCCCCTCGGTGAATGTGCGGCAACTCCGTTGTTGACGCTGTCCTCTGCGCTGCGCTCGAATGACCTGCTACAGTTCGAACATGAGCCAGCCTGAACCTGTCGACAACCCGCTTACCATCTGGATCGTCAACCCTCTTGACGATATCCCAGGCGAGCACTTTCCTGCCCAACGCACATGGTCACTTGCTCGGCTGATGGCATCGCGTGGCCATGACGTGACATGGTGGTCCGCCAACTGGAGCCATCGAAAGAAAACATCGCGTACAGCACCTCTTGGTGTGCGTAATGATGAAGGATTTTCCGTTCGGTTGGTGGCTGTCAGAGGCTATGAACAGGATATGGCGAGAGCCCGATTCATGAGCCATCGTGACTTTGGTCGAACGTTTGAACGACTCGCAAATGAGTCTGTCGCTGCCGGACATCTCACGCGTCCTGACATTATTCTTGCGACGCTCCCTCCCATTGATGGTCCAGAAGCAGCCGCACGCCTTGCAGCACGGCTCAATTCAACGCTTGTCATCGATGCTCTGAACAGCTGGCCAGAGTCTCTCGAACGGTTGGTCCCAGGTCCCGCATTATTTCGACCGTTTATCAAACGATTTCTTCTTGGACGAATGACGAACCGTCGAAATAATGTTCTTCGTGCAGCTGATGCAATTGCAGCAGCTTCTCCAGAGTGTATTCCATCAAGCCCAATGGTCGTGCTGGACGATGTGCCACGATTCATCGCACCACTAGGCGGGTACCCTCAGCAGTTTGAGCGACCTCCTCGTTCAATCGATCATGTGGCTCTTGCACCAGGTATCCAACTGGTCCAACGAACAGCGGAACAGAATACGGACACACTGGAATGTGTACATGCCGGACAACTCAGTGCGGCCGAGGACATCGATACACTCTTGGCTGCAGTACGACACCTGTCACAGCATCGTGTGCATGCGACGATCCATTTCACGGGTCAAGGAAAATTCGAGCAGAACGTCCGGAATGCTGCTGCGGCGACCAATGGATCATGTCGACTGGTTGTTCATGGATTGCTCGATCAGAAAACATATGCAGATCTTCTGGCTCGATGTGACGTGGGTCTCGTACTGACCAGACCGGAATCTGTGTCAGCCATGCCGTCTGAAACATTTGACTATGCATCAGCTGGGTTGGCCATGGTTGGTGGACTGAAGGATCTCATGAAACCGATTCTGGATGAACCACGCGCTGGCTTGCACTACACCTCAGGTGAACCTGACTCACTCTCACAAGCAATTCGCACGCTGGCAGAGGATCGATCTGCTTTGGCAATGTGTAGGCAACGTGCTCGCATGCTGGCCGAACAAGCGTTTAATCGAGAAAAAATTACGAGCCTGTATGCAGATTGGCTTGAAGGTCTGCGCACTCCTTAGGAGAGTGATGGTTATCGGTTTTGAATGAGTGCTGGCCACCACGAACATAAATACCAGGCACGAGGAGTGGTCCACTCAGCGAGCGCCTCCAATGCAGTTGTCTGACGTGCTCCAACGGAACTTCCGCCAATCAAGTCATCGAGTATTCCTTTTGGACGGGAGTATTTTACCACTCGAGTCGAGGCTTCAGTCAGTCCTGCAAGCTCCATCGCCCGCTCGATGGCATCTTCAATAAAGCCGATCTTATCAACGAGGCCAGCTTGCTTTGCCTGGTCAGCTGTGAAGATCTGACCCGTTGTGACCAAACTCAATTGCTCGTCATCGAGTTTCGGCCGACCGTCTTTGACAATTGCCTTGAAACGACCAAACATTTCATCAACAAGTGATTGAAGAATTTTTCGCTCTTTTTCAGCGAGTTCTGGTGTTCGATCTTTTGTAGGGCTCAGCATTTCTTTGAGAACACCGCTCGAAATGGAATCATCTTCAATATCAAATTTCTTAATGAGTTTTGAAAAATCAAAATGAGGAATAATCACACCAATGGAACCAGTGATGGTGGCAGGTTCTGCAAAAATGACATCATCGGCTCCCCCATTGGCCATGGCGATGTAGTACCCACCACTGGCGGCCATGCTGCCCATACTGACAACCACTGGAAGGTTTCGTTCGCTTGCAAGTTCACCTATTCGGTAATGGATTTCATCACTGCCGCTGACCGTTCCACCAGGAGAATCGATTCGAAGAACAATGGCCTTTACATCTGGGTCATCGGCAATCCGATCAAGCTGCCAACGAGCAAAACCGTTTCCTCCCATGATGGTTCCCGCAATTTCCACCACCGCTACTTTTTGCAAGGCATTCTTGGACAGAGAGTGGTACTCTTCAAGGACCTTGGTGCCTTTCTGGAAATACTGAGAATGGGCCCCACTACTGGCCAAGGCTGAGAGAACTGCAAAACCCGTAATGATCCACGCTACGCGTGCCCCCCATCGGCTCCAGACGGATCCCTGTTCGAGGATGACTCGGGTTGGGGGCTGTTGGGATTCGTAGTTCATGAAAGACTCCTTGAGGAAAGCGAGTTTCTTATTCTACGCAGAGAATCCTCAGTTGTGTCCAGTTCTCTGAAAAGGAATGCAGTAGTAGTTTTTGCCGAGTATCGCTACCTTTTGGCTGTAGCCAGAGTTGGCAGAAACGACATGGAGCGAATCCGAGAGGAGAGTGACTGAGTGTTTGTGTGCGTGAGTACAGAGTGTTTTCCCGATATGCCTTTGGATAAGGCAATGGAACGCCTCGCGGAATTGGAGTTTACAGCCGTTGAAATAGACGTGCACGAACAAGGGGGTCACCTTCAGCCATCGCAGGTAGCAGCGGATCCGGATGCGGCGATTGCCGCCTGTAGCGACCTGCAGCGGCTGCGACCAGTTGCCGTATCATTTTCAGCATCAGATTCACCAGCGTATTACGATCTCTTTTCTGCAACATGCAAACTCGCCAAAACACTAGGTGTTGTCACGATGGTGGTGGATGCCTCAGAACTCGGGACGCCCTTCAATGGAGAAATTGAACGTCTTAGAAAGTTAGTGGCCATTGCACATGATCTTGGTGAAGTTGTGGCGGTCCGAACCATGGCTGGGCGAATGACTCAGGATGCTGAGACCACAGCATCCTTGTGTCGAAATGTTCCCGGGCTTGGCGTCACACTCGATCCAAGTCAGTTTATTTTTGGTGCGAAAAAAGCAGTATCATGGGAGCCAATCATTAAGTATGTTGCCCATGTGCATCTCAGAGATACCAAGCCCGAGGTGGAGCAGGTGCGAATAGGCCAGGGCAATGTTGAGTACGGCAAAATTGTCAATCAGCTCAACCGAGTTGGCTACACTCGCGCCCTGTGTGCGCATATGCCACCGATGGACGATGTTGATCAAGTCGGTGAACTTCGAAAAATGCGACTGCTACTAGAGAGCCTGCTGTAGCGTTCACAGGAAAACGTTGAGAATCATTACTTTCGAATACTGCCGGTAGCTTCAGCACGGGATGCAAGATCAGCAAAGCTTTGTGCCTGTGCGTCGTCACCCTCTTCGGCATACATGGTCGAAAGGTTGCCATAGGCGACTGCCAATGCCTGCTCGTCGAGTTGTTCGCTGGCGACAGCCTCTACCATCAACTCAACACCCTTCCGGTTGATCGCAAGGGCATCTTCGCGGCGGTCGATTTGCCAGTATGAGATTGCCATGCTGACAAGCGACTCACCCAGTTGACCGATTTCTCCCTCTCCTCGAAATGTTTGATTACTTTCCCACATGGGAAGAGCCTTATCAAACCACGTCACTGCTGTCGCGTGGTCACCTTTTTGAAGGCTGTACAGAATACCGATCTGAAACAAAAGACTTCCGAATTTTTTCCGATCGCTATTTGTCAGCTGCCGAAACTCAGATCCTCGTTCAAGATAGGCTGCAGTGAGTGTTGTATTCTCAAGCATGTCTGATGCATCACCTCGCTTTTGAGTTGCAACAAGTGCATCAGAAAGACCCTCACCAACTTCCCAGTCAATCTGACGACGTCGCCACGGATCAGACACGGAGTCATCAAGTTTGCTCCGAACCTGCAGGAGGCGTTTCACCCATGGAAGAGGATCAAACGTCTCTGTCGAACCTGCAGCGACAGACAGTGCGCCTCGACACATTTGGAGCTCCAAGGTGTGCTTTTCCAAATCATCAGTAATCTGTGCTTCGTTGATGATTTTTTCAGTGCGACTAATCCACTTGGGAATCACGCGGCTCTTTTGCTGCCAGGTCCCCTTGGCAATAGCGAGCGCTGTGCCAAGATGGGCATCAAGAAGAACGTCACGAGCAGCGTTTCTGGCTGGAATGGATTTTATGGTGAGCAGACCACTGGCTGTACGAATGGCTTCTGAAAAATGTTGCACGACGTCCTGATAGTCAGGCTCTGGAGATACCAGTTCAATACGGGCGAGCATCCGTTCTGCCTGCGCGAAAACGAGTGGAGATGTTTTTGGTTGATCACGAACAGCCTCCACCTTTTCTTTTGCCGCTTCTGTCTGTTCAAGTGCCATTAAAACACTGGCATGCTTGAGACGTGTCCAGATGTCATCGGGATCAATAGCCTCAGCCTGAGTCGCCAGCGTCAGAGCGTCATTCCATTTTCCCTGTTCGCATCGCAGAGCCAGAAGCAGGCGCAAGGCTCTTAAGTGTGTGCTATCGATCTTAATGGCGTATTGAAGATCAGCTGTTGCAAACGCGGAGTTTGACGAAAGCTCACCTTCAGCTCGCAGAACAAATGATTCTGGATCGAGAGGTTCCAGGATGACTGCTTGGGCCAACTGGGATTCAGGATCGATACTAAAAATAACCCCTCGTTCGGGATAAACCTCTCCAATAGAATTCCCTGCCTCATCGAGCACGGATACTGTTCGAATGTCACTGATTTCCAGTGATTCTGCCAGTTGAGCTGTTTCTGTTGGTTCAGCCAGCTTTATGAGGATGGACCCTACGGACTCTCCGTCGATGACAACCTCAATGCCTTCAAAAGGCTCAATATTCCATAACAGTCCTGTGGATCCATCATCACGTGTAAATGGTTCACCTTTTCCCCATGAGGCCTCTAATTCCTCACGAGTACTTTTGCCAGGGTATATGCCACGAAAACTTGCTGGATCAATGGCAAGTGTCGGAGTCTGGTCAGGGGGTTCCGCGACTGGTCGAGCGAGCGCGGGAACATCGCTTGATGGTGGAATTTCCCTCGGCGGATTATCAGTAGCAACACTTGTTTCAGTGGGAGTTTCTTCTCCAACGTCTGGTGATGCCAGGTTTTCGTTCGAGGATGCGATTGAAGCGTCTTCTTCAGAAGAGTCTTCTATCATGTTTTCAGAGCCGTCAGCTGTTTCAGAAGGCGTGACAGGGACCTGTTCTGCAACACTCGAAGTATCAGGAGTGTCTTCTGGCTTCTCTTCTGAGGGGATCGTTTCTCCAGCCAGATTGTTTTCAGGATCTGCCGTGATTTCTGATTCTGGGTTGGTTGGTGGTTGGCTCAATACGATTTCAGGATCAACGGTACTGTTATCTTCTGCACGGATCTCCTGCTGAGGAGATGGCTTTGCTGGAAGATACAATGGTTCTCCGATATCAGCCTGTTGAGCCCATGAAGCAATCGGTGCCGATTCTTCAGATGTTGTAGTGTTCGACAGATCAGATGTCTCTGTCTCTGACATTGGACTGGGCTCAGGATCAGCTTGGGCGACCTCGGTGAACGTAGAATTTTCAGATTGCAGTTGTTCTTCTTGTAGAGACGTCGATACTTGTTGAGGGGTGGTTTCGGTTGATTCAGGGAATTTGGCATCAGGAGATGTATCCTCTGAACTCACTGTTTGCTGAGATTCAGACACGGCATTTATTTCAGGCTCATCTTCTGTTGAGTTCGTAGTGAGTTCACCCTCACTCGTGTCATTCTTCATAGACTGAGTGTCAACGGATTCTTCTTCGACAGTCTTTTCCTCAGTACGATCAACACTGGTCAGGGACTCAGCAGATGCTGTCTGATCATTCGAAAGCATGTCACTTGTACTTTCGGCTGCAGCGGTTCCAGATGCGAGGACACTGTCTTCAGGACCAAGTTTTTCCTGTTTGGACACGGTTGGATGATCAACATCAATATCTGGCTTTGGTCCAGCGGATTCTCCCGGCACAAGATCTGCCCATCCGGCGGTAAGCAGTGCATGAGAATCAAGCGTTGAGGTGTCTCGAGAACGCACTAACGCTCGGCCAGGTTTGCCTTCAGCAGTGGCAGGCGGTGTGTCGGGAATGTCTAGGTCTGTTGCGTTATGAGAAACTTCGAGTGGTGAAGCTTGAGGATCCGTTACCAACGTGGCTGGAGCTTGAGGAGCCACGGGTGCGTCTCCTGATACCCGAGGTTTGGTCACTGGTTGAGACTGTTTTGTACTTTTCTTCCCATACGACTGCAGCCAGCTTGGCTGCCGCATCAACTGCGATGATTTGAGGGCCGGGGTTGTTTGTTTTTTTGAATTTGAGCGCGAGCATCCAGATGAGCCAAATCCGATTACAATTGCCTGCAGGACGATACCAATGACTACCACCCTTGAGTACTGCTGCATGGCCACGACAACTTCTCCTTCCGTCTGCGGACAAAGGGTAATCGCTTACGGTCTACCCCGATATGAAGCGGACACTAGGCTTCCTTGCCTCAGCGATCCAGATCAAATTCATTCGAGATATCTGGCTTCGCTTCCTTACCTAAACTTCCAAGAGACCCACAACACACGTTCTTAGGCATGCAGAAAACATCAAAATACCATGTGGCGATTTTGGGTGGCGGTCTTGCTGGACTTTCTTCCGCAGAGGACTTGCTACGACGTGCTGGTGATCAGGTCACAGTGACAGTCATCGATGCTGGCAAGCAACCAGGGGGGGTGATTCGTACGAAGTATCATGATGGTTGGGTCACCGAAGGTTCCGCGGACAGTTTTCTTGCAGTTCGCCCAGAAGGAATCGAGTTGGTGAAGCGCCTTGGGTTGGAAGATGACATTATCAGTGTTGCAGATCCAGTACGACGAGCCCTTATTCTTCACAAGGGCCAACTCATTCCGATTCCAGCAGGGTTTCGTCTGCTCGCCCCAGGTCAGATTCGAAGTATCCTCCGTACACCAGCCCTCTCCCTTGCTGGCAAGCTCAGAGTGTTGTGTGAACCCTTGATATCAAAAAGCAACGGTGATGATGAATCACTTGAGCATTTTGCGACCCGTAGGCTGGGTCGAGAAGCATTTGAACAACTTGTCCAACCACTTGTTGCCGGTATCTGGACAGCGGATCCAATGCGTTTGAGTATGGCAGCCGCCTGCCCGGACTTTCTCGCAATGGAGCAGGAGCACGGCAGTTTGTTTATGGGTGAACGCGCTCGTTTGAAACAATCTCCTCGTGGACAGGCTGCCAGTGGTGCACGGTATGGTCAGTTTGTCAGTTTGTCCAAAGGCATGGAGACGCTTCCCTTAAGACTGACAGAGTACGTGCAAGCGTCTGGAGCAGACTTTATTCAGGAACAAATCACAAATCTCCAGTATTCGCGCGGCAGATGGCAGGTTGTATTGGATCGCCATTCACCGCTGGAAGCTGATGCAGTCATTGTGGCATTGCCTGCACCCAAGGCAGCACAGATATTGAGAAGTGCATGCCCTGCAGTAGCGTCTGACCTCGACGAAATTGAATATGCAGGGTCAGCCGTTGTATCGCTCGGTTATGAGAAAACATGTATTGCTCACCCTCTTAACGCAGCAGGTCTTGTGATACCACGATCTGAAGGTCGCAGCATTCTTGCCATCAGTTTTCTGAGTTCCAAGTTTCCCGGTCGTGCACCGGATGGCCATGCACTGATCCGAGTGTTTGTGGGCGGAGCACTTGACCCTGAAGCATCCACGCTTGACGACAGTGTTCTTCTTGAACGTGTGCAACGGGAAGCAGCCGACATTCTTGGTATTCAGGGTGTACCAAAACTGTCACAGATTAATCGGTGGCACACGTCCATGCCACAATATCACGTTGGGCATGTGGAACGAGTGAGGTCTCTCTTTTCCAGGGTGTCTGCAATTTCGCATTTTGCCTTGGCCGGGGCAGCCTATAGCGGTGTGGGTATACCACAGGTGATTGCATCTGGACAGCAAGCCGCACGAGACGTGCTCGAATCAAAGAACAAAGAAAGCTAAGAAATAGTTATTTCTTTTCACCATCAGCTGAGTCGTCGGCCTTGGCCTTCTTCTTTTTCTTCATCGACATTTTGAAGACTCGAACCTTTGGTAGACCGATAGGGCTTTGGCCATCCTGCCAGCGTTCCAATTCTTTGAGTTTGGTTATCCGCTCCGCACGTGACAGAACACCACGGGCACCACTTGAACCTTTGCGAATACGAAGACTTTTGTCCATCGTCATGGAAACATACCTCAGGTCATCCAAAACATGATCTCTCAACAAGTACACACATTACGATGCTTCGTCGCTTGCTTCAAGGGAGCCTTGTTATCACGCTTCGACGGAGGCGATCATTTGTAGAAAAGCCTCAGTAGAAGGGGGGCGATCTGCTGGATCCGGTTCCAAACAGGCCATAATGGCACAAGCCAGTTTTTCTGGAATATCCGGACATCCTTCACGAATGTCCAGCGGGGGAGAATCGTGTGAAAGGGCTGCTCGCCCCGTATTTCCTCGAGGCCACGGTAGCCCCAACGTACAGATTTCAAATGCCGAGATGCCAAAAGAAAAAATATCAATACGTTTATCAAAGTGTCGTCTGCGGACAACTTCTGGAGCCATATAGTTTGGAGTGCCCGTGCGATTACCAGGCTGCAGGAATGCAGGCTTGTCAGGTACCGAAAGTCCAAAGTCAAATATCTTGAGAGTGTCTTCTGGTGTGACAAGGAAGTTGCGTGGACAAATATCCCGGTGAACGAAACCAGCAGCATGAACAGTATCAATGGCTTCTGCTGCTTGTCGAATGAAACGAAGGCGCTTTGACGCTTCAATTTGTTTCTTTGAAGAAATCATGACATGAAGGAGCCGGCCTTCGATAAACTCTTCAACAATAAATAAACCTCCATCACGAGTTGTGCCCCAATCAAGTGTCTGGACAACATGAGTGCCTTTAATGGCGAGGCCAATGTCACCCTCATTGGGCTTTCCAAGTTGCTGATACCTGCGTTCGATTGGGCCAGCCTTGGCCATATCGACTACTTTGAGTCCAACAATATCGTCAGTTTGACGATCTCGTGCCTTGTAGAACGTAGACATGGTGCCGGACGTGTTTTCGTGGATTTTTTCATAACGTCTCCACAAGTCGACTTTCGACTTTCGGCTTCCAAAAAAATTGAACAGGTCAGCAAATCCCATCTCAAGGCTTCTTTAGATTTGCCAGCTCGGCATGAGCTGCCGCCAACGCTTGCTCAAGTCGTGGAACTTCAGCTGGATCGTCGGGTTGTTTTTTGGCCCCAGCTAACTGCTGCTGCAGTTTTGAAATCTTCTGGTGCAGCACATCCATGCGTTTTTTATCTTTTTTTCCCATAATGTCATTTGATGATCGAGATGATCAAGGTTTGAGATAGTGGCGTTACTCAGGAGTCGGTTCTGCGTTCGTTTCCTCTGGTGTTGATTCTAATGGAGCGTCTGCTTCTTTAACGTCATCCGTATCGGCACCAGGGAGAATCAGTTCTTGTTCTTGATTACGAAAACTTGAGCCCGCTTCTCCATCTTGGTATCGAGCCGGGGGTGCTTCGCCGCTGTTGTCGTTTTCATCCATGGAAACGCCGCCATCATCTGGAATGACGTTTGGACCAGTGTGAAGCTGTCGCATGCATCCTGAAATGATCACAATACCAATGGCCATTCCAAGTGTTATTGTAAGCCAGGTTGATCGATTGTCTCGGATCCACTGTGTGCCACGGCTGCGCCCCATAAGACCACTCGAAAAATAGAAGACACCCATGGCAAGCAGAAACTTTACGCCAAAGAGTGCGTGATAGCTGGTTTGCTGCATCCATGTTCCACCGGCCCAGCCTTGCTCTTTTACAAGCCTGTTGAAAAGAAGAAAATTGGCCAGTCCGCTCACCAGCAAAAGAGTAATTGACAGAATCACCAACGGTAGCCATCGTCGGCGAATCGATTCATGAATGCGTGCTCGAGTTTCTTCATCAAAGTCAGCAAGCGCTGGAAGAAGGCCGAAGCGAGCAAAAGCAAGTCCGCCGATAGCTAGAACGGCGCCAACGAGGTGAGCCCATCGAAGAAGGAGTGACATTGGATCCATCGAAAAACTCCCAAAATGAAGATAATTTTATGAGATGATACTCAATCAATCCATCCTGCCCAAGTGAATCAACTCCACGTCGTGAAGAATGTGGGGTAGAGTGGTGGCATGAATTACCAATTTTCTGAACAAGAGCCTCCTGAGCTCGAGGAAACGCTTTTTGGCCAGCAGACCCATGATCGGTGGATGCGGCTTGCGATTGAGGAGGCTCGGGTAGCTGCTGATGCTGATGAAGTTCCAGTTGGTGCTGTTGTGGTATCAGCTGGCAGAATTGTTGCGAGTGCACATAACCAACGCGAACAGTTGGCGGATCCAACCGCTCACGCTGAGATGATAGCTCTCACGCAGGCAGCTGCTCATCTTGGGAGTTGGCGGCTTGAAGGATGCACTCTGTATGTCACGCTGGAGCCATGCCCAATGTGTGCCGGAGCCATTCTTCAGGCACGTGTTCCAAATGTCGTATGGGGGGCAGCTGACCCCAAGGCTGGTGCTGTTGCATCACTCTACAAGCTTTTTGATGATGAACGTCTCAATCATCGAGTTCATCACATTGGTGGAGTGTTGGCTGAAGAATGCAGCAGAATGCTTACGGAATTTTTTCAGTCAAAACGTCAACAGCAAAAACGCTGACGGTCGTTGACTATGTTCTGTCAGCGATGGGTACAAACTCACGGAGTGTTTCACCTGTGTACACTTGCCGGGGTCGGCAGATTTTCTTGGTAGGTGAATGGTGCATCTCAATCCAATGGGCGATCCAGCCAGCTAAGCGACCCATGGTAAAGAGCACTGTGAACATCTGCACAGGGATTCCCATTGCTCGGTAGATCACACCAGAGTAGAAATCCACATTTGGATACAATTTGCGTTCAATAAAATACTCGTCAGCTAAGGCGACTTCTTCAAGTTGCTGAGCAATATCAAAAATTGGATCTCGCCTCGAAAGTTTTTCAAGAAGTCGGTCGCATGTGGCCTTAATGAGTTTGGCACGAGGGTCATAATTTTTGTACACACGGTGCCCAAAACCCATTAGGCGAAAACCAGAATCTTTTCGTTTTGCGAGATCAACATATTTCTTTACGTTTCCGCCATCCGCAACGATTTGTTCGAGCATTTCTACGCATGCTTGATTGGCACCACCGTGAAGTGGACCCCATAAGGCAGAAATTCCGGCTGAGATACTAGCGAAAAGGTTTGCATCACTGGAGCCGACCATACGCACCGTTGATGTGGAGCAATTCTGTTCATGATCAGCATGAACAATGAGTAACATATCAAGTGCTTTTGCAAAATCAGGATCTACTTGATACTCCTCACATGGTACGGCAAACATCATCTGCAAAAAGTTTTCGCAATAGCCAAGATCATTTCGGGGATACATAAGTGGCTGACCAACAGACTTTTTATAGCTGTAGGCAGCAATTGTCGGAAGTTTTGCAAGGAGCCTATGCACGCCGACTTCAACCTGCTGAGGATCGCGAGGATCAAGAGAGTCTTGGTAAAAGGTTGAAAGAGCTCCGACAACACTCCCTACAATCGCCATTGGATGAGCATCTCGAGGGAAGCCATTATAAAAACTGCGCATCTCCTCATGGATCATGGTGTGAAGCGATAACGAATTACGAAAATCTTCAATTTCATCTGCAGTTGGAAGTTTTCCGTAAATCAAGAGGTACGCAACCTCGACATAGTCTGCCTTCGAGGCAAGGTCTTCGATGGGATATCCACGGTAGCGGAGGATTCCCTGCTCACCATCGAGATAGGTAATGGCACTCGTGGTTGAACCCGTGTTTACATATCCCTCATCAAGCGTAATCGTGTTCGTTGAAGAACGCAGTCGTGAAATATCGAGCGCCCGCTCGCCTTCGGTTCCCTCAATGATAGGGACCTCTGATACTTCGCCATCGACCTCGAGACGAGCCGTACCATCAGACTTGGTGCCTGGCCAAGGAGGCGTCGCCGTCTGTTTGGTTGTTGGGGCACTCATGCACAGTTCCTTGAAATTGTGGTCAAATCAGACCGAAGAAAGCCCAGTCTAGCCATCGGAGAAGCCATCGGCAACGATGAAGCGTCATGAGCGGGCTGGTAGTTCTTCTTCTCGTTGCAGTGACGTCAGGCGACGCGTCTTCGTCCCTGCCTTGTAGCGCAGGGTGGACCGCAACCAGACACATTTCTTCACCCCACGCAACGCAGGCGGCAGCAGCGGATACTGAGCATGTCTATGCCATTTCAAATACAACGATAGCGAAATACAACAGGGAGTCCGGTCAACTGGTCTCCACGGCAACAACAGACGACACGCAGCATCTCAATAGTGGTTTTTTCCATGATGGAAAGTTGTGGTGTGCTCATTCTAATTACCCTGCAATGCCACACGAGTCAGATATCCGGGTATATGATCCTGAGGAAAATACACTCAGCGTGTACCATGTGTTTTCTGAACCTCCAGGAAGTCTGGTGTGGTGCATTGTCAAAGAGGGGCGGTGGTGGTGCTGCTTTGCGCATTACGGCGACGACAATCATCACACAGTACTAATAGAATACGAGGCCGATGGTTTTGATCGTGAACGACAACGTTTTACATTTCCAGATGCGCTTATTGCAGATTGGGATGGCATGAGTGGCTCTGGTGGTATTTGGGATGGTGACTCACTGCTCGTGTCACATCATCATTTTCGAGTGCTCTATCGACTTCAAATTCCTGAGAAAGGAAGTACGTTGAGATTTATAGAGGCGCTTCACTGTCCTTTTCCAGGCCAAGGATTTGCACGTGATCCTGTGACGGATGGGCTCGTTGGTATCGATCGCTACCGTCGAGCAATTGTGTACGCTGAAAAGTAGAAAACTATTTCAGAGACGTGGGTCGGCTTGCCGTAACTTCCTTAGATTCGTCCTCATCAAAGATCGTCCAAACCGGTGTACGGTCCCTGAGTCTCTGAAGGTAGGAACTCATTTCATTATTCCTTTGTTCCGCAAGGAGTTTTCCACGAATGCCAACCTGCGCGTCAATAAAAGGCGTCCGACCGGCTTCGGTGCGTTCCGTAACTCGAATAATATGAAGTGTGTCTCCATCCTCAAGAATGGAACTCAGCTGACCAATGGGCAACTCAAAGAGTGCTTCATCCAGTTTTGTAGAGACCAATGATCCTTTCGATGTCCAATCAAATACGCCGCCATTCGAAGCTGTAGCACCATCTGATTTTTCACGAGCCACTTCGTTGAATGGTCGGCCATTGAACACCTCATTTCCCATGCTCGCTAATTTATTCCACGCCTGATCACGTGATTGGGAGGCCGTAATCTTCACTGACAATTGCTCAAATTTTGCCTTTGCCGGAAACTCATATTCTTCCAAATGGTTTTCATACCATGCGATCATATCGGCATGAGGAATTTCAGTATTCAATTCTACTTGTGTAGAGAGCCATTGTTGAGCAAGTGCCCGCTCAAAAAACATTTTGCGTAAGCGATCAAGTGATTGGCCTTGCGAACGAAGAATCTGATCATACTCACGCATGCTACTCGCTCCAGCTTCTTGCATCATCATTTGGAGCTGGTCTTCATCAAACGCTTCACAAACTCGCGTTTCAATTTCTGGGAGTCGTTCTTCTGGGATGGTACGACACGCATCAACAAATACGAGTAGTGTTTCGATGTGAGGTTTGAGTACCTGCTTGAAAATCTGAACCTTGAGCTCTCGTATCTGCTCGGGCTTGAGTCCAGGTGAGACCTTGGCAAGCCATTCTGTAGCAGCCGGTGTCATGAGGTCACCCTCAAGCACAACTTCTGGACCAACCCTTGCGACGACCATTGCAGTCTCAAGAGACTGCATATCAAGTCGGGCAAGATCTTGAGAGCTAGCAGTGGCTGAAGCTGGTAATGTCGGAGGGACAAAGGGTTCATCATACTGAGCCTTCACGATTGTATTCGCGGCAGATGCAACCGATTCAGGAGTCAGTGCTTCAAAGGGCGCTCCTGGATTCTCGCGAATGCTTGACAGAACATGCTTCCCAAGCGCCCCGTGAACACCGTTGCTGTCTTCTCCCTTGGGCCAGTCCTTCGGGCGTGATATAGCCTTTGGTTGCGTCGGCACGATCTCAGTGGGACGCATGATGGGTTGAAGGGCTGGCGGTTGGGTTCTCTGTGGTTCTTTCGGCCATAGATCGCCACACAGCATGAGGGAACTGCATGCCAGCAGGATGAGCCGCATGGTTGTTTGAGGACGTCGGACGAAGCAGATTTTTATCATGAATATATTTAGGATGTCCGCCTGTCTTGTAGGTTTTGGCAGGGAGGAATGTAGAAACCCAAGCAATACCTCGCAAGAGCGTAAGAGCCCTGAAAATATGGATAATTTGTTGAATTGTGGGGCTTTTCAGGGAGTGGTTCGCATGCGTGGGATCATTTCGAGATGGCTCCACCACTGCCACCAGGCTGGGGCGGCGTGATAGGACGTGAACCCTTTTCACAAGTGTTACCGTGTAGAAGCTTCGCCACCAAGAAATACGATCAGCCCATCAACAATTTTTTGTGGATCTTCCAAGATGTCGTCAGGGAGTGGAATAACAGCGGTCCGTTGATCAACAACTCGTAGAACCGTATCTCGTATGGCGGCTGCCTTCTGTAGTCGTTGGATGGACCGCTTGTCGTGATGGCCAATGATGAGCATTCCAGGATGACGGGAGATTGAATCAATACCCGATTGTGCGGCCAGTGTTCTGATTCGTGCAAAATCAATGAGCCTTCTGGCAGTCTGTGGAAGGGGTCCAAATCGATCTTCTAATTCTGCAGTGATATCATCGATCTGTGATGACTCATTGACCCGAGAGAGCCGACGATAGATGTCTATTTTGCCACGGAGATCTGGAATGTAATCGCGTGGCAACCACGCGCTGCCAGGAAGGTCAAGATTGACCATCGGCGGCTCAGCAGGAGGCAACGCTTTCAAACCCCGAACAGCCTGTTCAAGGAGTTTGCAATAGAGTTCGTATCCCACGGTGGCAATGTGGCCGCTTTGCTGTGTACCGAGCAAGTTGCCAGCTCCACGTATTTCCAGATCCCGCATGGCAAGTGAAAACCCTGCTCCCATACTTGAAAACTCCTGAATCGCCCGGAGTCTCTTGGCTGCCGTCGTCGTCAGCACAGCATTTTCATCGATCAGCATGTAGCAATAGGCACGATGATGTGAGCGCCCAACCCGTCCTCGCAACTGATGAAGATCAGCAAGTCCGTAACGATCAGCTTGATCAATAAAAATTGTATTGGCGCGGGGAATATCCAGCCCACTCTCAATAATGGTTGTAGCCAGAAGGATATCAATTGATCCGGCAACAAAGCCAAGCATGACATCCTCTAACTCGGATTCAGACAGTCGGCCATGCGCAATGCCAATGGTGGCGTCTGGGACAATCTCTTGGATTCGATGTGCTATTTTTTTTATATCGACAATGCGATTATGGACGAAAAAAACCTGACCTCCTCGAGCAAGTTCCCGTTCAATGGCAGTTCGAATCAGTCGCTCATCCCATCGCATGACGCGTGTTTCAACAGCAATTCGGTTTGCCGGTGGTGTCGTCAGGTTTGAAATGTCACGGATTCCCAGCATGGCCATATGCAGTGTGCGAGGAATCGGGGTGGCGGTCATGGTGAGGACGTCAATGCTTGCTCGCAATGCTTTGAGTCGTTCCTTCACATCAACGCCAAAACGCTGTTCCTCATCAACAACGAGCAGACCAAGACGTGCAAAATGAATATCAGCTTGTGCCAGACGATGGGTGCCAATCACAACATCAACTTGTCCAGATGCGAGTCCTTCCAACGTGTCGCGCTCATCACTCGTGCTTGTTAAGCGCGAAAGCGCCCGGATCGTAAATGGAAATTCGGAGAAACGAGATGCAAAACTACGACGATGTTGCTCTGCAAGGACCGTTGTTGGCACAAGAACAGCTACCTGTGACCCTGCTTCGGCAACCTTGAAGGCAGCCCTCATTGCAAGTTCTGTTTTTCCAAAACCGACATCACCGCAGAGCAAACGGTCCATTGGCTGTGGCGTTTCAAGGTCTTCCCGAATCGCTTTGCTGGCTGTCAGTTGGTCGGGTGTTTCATCAAATGGAAAAGACTCCTCAAACGCATGTTGCCAGGGAGTGTCTTCGGGGAAAGCGATGCCAGGTCGACTCGCACGACGCGCTTGCAGGGAAAGCATGTCTGCAGCCATGTCTGCGAGAGCATCACGAACCGCCTGTTTTTGCTTTTCCCACAGGGTTCCCCCAACCTTTGCTAGTTTGGGTGTCAGCTTTCCACCACCGACGTATTTCTGAACAAGATCAATGGATGATGCCGGTACATAGACCTTCGTGCCGCCGGCGAACTCGATTTCAAGAAACTCTTCAATGCGTGTCTGTTTTTCAAGGAGTTTGAGCCCCCTGTAACGACCAATGCCGTGTGCAACATGTACGACATAGTCTCCTTCATGGAGATCGAGAAACGTGTCGATAGCTCGAGAGAGTTTTTTTCGTGGTGACCGAACAGCAACACTGTCTTCTCGTTGAAAAAGTTCAGCACTGGAGATGATGACTGTTTTTTCTGGAACGACACGGAATCCACCTGAGAGATGACCTCGTGCAAAGTGAAGGCGGTGAGATCTGCTTGGTGCCGTGTCCGCCAGAAGCTCTGATAATCGTTGTTCCTCAGCTTCAGTTGGTGCTATGACCCATACCTCCTGATCTCGACCAACCGTCTCCAGTTCATCACGCACCCTATCAAGAACACCCGTGAAACGCTCGACACTCTCAACGGACAGAGTCGCTGTGGCTTCAAGACTGGATGGAGCAACAGCAGCTAATGTGACAGAAGGAAACTTGTAAATTCGACTGAAGACATCCTCTGCCTCTGCAATACCCTTGAAGTCCTTCAACATTTGATTTGTGCGGCGAGCTTCTTCAGCTAATTCACTTGGTTCAACAAGTGCCCACCACGTATGCGGAGGAACAATATCTGCAAGATGGGTGCAGCGAGCAGTATGGGATGCCCCAGCATTTTTCTGGCCCAATGCAGTGACATCAACTGAGTCTAAAGAT
>Ga0114925_10000488_pt1 | contig 17530 bp, 14 predicted proteins | sample SumtaG_2_FD_87287 | JGI IMG/M metagenome (GOLD analysis project Ga0114925, IMG submission 87287) | Deep subsurface microbial communities from Indian Ocean to uncover new lineages of life (NeLLi) - Sumatra_00607 metaG | ecosystem: Environmental > Aquatic > Marine > Oceanic > Sediment | place... | reverse complement strand
CGCGTCGTCGACGTCCGGCGGCACCGACCCGCCCCCGCTCTCGCCCTTGGAGATGACCATGGGCATGAACGAGTGGAAGCAGCTCGGGGCGAAGGGCCGGCCGTTCCGCCGGGGCCAGTTCTACGCCATTGGTGAGCCCGACTGGTCGAAGGTGGTCGGCATCATCGTCTACATGAAGCTCCACACCCGGGGCGGCGGCCGGCTCTCGATGTCCCTCGACGACTGGCAGTTCACGGGGGGCTATGGACCGGACACCTCCGAGCCCGAGGCCATCCCCTATGACATCCGGGTCACCGACTTCGATACCCGCACGGGCACCGAGTCGAACCCGTCCGAGGAGCAGGAGGATGACATCCCGCCGCGCTTGGAACCCCAGCGGCAGGGCATCGTCGTCACCCCCCAAGCATTCGGCGACGTGGACATGCGGCAACGCATCTACGTGCGCGGGGGCTTCAACATCGTCGACTGGTTCCGCGCCGGCGTGAACGACGCGGACGGCGACCCGTTCACCATCGAAGAGGACGACATCCTGCTCCGGGCGAAGTCGACGGTGCAGCTGGACCACGACGAGCCGGTGACCACCACGGACACCGATGGTGAGCCGCTTCTGGCGCAGCCGCTGCGGATCATCTTCCCGCTGGGCGACCTGCTGGTGGGCCTGGGCGACATCATCCGACCGGGCTACATCTACTGGTGCCGCACCGGCGAGTTCGGCCATTGGCCGCCGCAGAACAACGACGAGGTGTGCCCGCCCGGCGAGGAGCTGATGAGCGGGATCCCCTACGGGGGCCAGGCGTTCGTCTTCTCGCGCAAGCGGATGTTCATCGCCTACCAGAACCTGACCGCGTCCGGCTCGGTCATCACCACCAACACCGCCTGTCATCGGGGTCTGCACTCACCATGGGCGCTGACCGTCGGTGAGCGTGGGGTCTATGCCGTCGACACCGATGGCATCTACGTCACGACAGGCGGGGCGCCGACCGAGATCGCGGAGAAGCTCTTCTCACTGTTCCACCGCGAAGACCGCAACGGCTATCGGCCGATCAACATGAGCCAGTCGGAGGAGATGCGACTGGTCGCCATGGACGGCCGGATCTTCTTCCAGTATGAGGACTACGACGGCGACAGCCACGTCGCGGTGTTCGACGAGCGCCGCAACGTCTGGCTTGGCATCTGGACCTTCGGCCGGGAGGTCGGCACCATCTGGGTGGAGAACGACGAGTCGATCACCCCGAACCTGGTGCGCTTCCGGATGGGGGGCAAGACGACGGGCGACGGCTACGCCCTGTCCGACGCCGCCTTCAGTGACGACGGCGTGGCCATCGCCGGGTTGGTGCGCACCGGCATGTGGAACGGCAACCTGCAGCGGGAGAACAAGCAGCTCGGGGACGCCATCATCGACCTCGACGCCTCGCTCACCGCCATCACCGTGCAGTTCCTGGTCGACCTGGAGCGGGTGACCAACGCCGCGCAGACGGTGCCGGCGACCGAGGACGGCCGGCGGCCCTACATCCTCGATGCGTTTGGCACCGCACCGCAGCAAGCGATCACCGCGTCGCTGGAGGTGAGCTGGTCGAGCTCGAACCGCCGGCCGCGGCTCTATGAGTGGGGCATCGCCTTCATCCCCATCCCCGAGGAGACCAACCGCCGCGCGACCCAGTGGGACGACCAGGGGTCGGCGAACGAGAAGTATTCCACCGGGGTGATGATCGAATGCGATACCTTCAACGTCCTCAAATCGTTCACCATCGAGTATGACCTGGCGGGCGCCATCCAGTCGGTGCAGAACGTGTCGCCGGCGTCGAACGTCACGGCGAACGGCCGGCATCGCTTCCACTTCAGCTGGCCCCGGGTGAAGGCCAACCTGGTGCGGCTCCGTCCGTCCGACGAGTGCGTGCCGTGGATCCTCTACAAGCTCGAATGGTCGGCCGACCCGGAGCCCCCACGCATCGCCGACTGGGACTCGAACTATGAAGAGGCGTTCGACAGCTACTACACCGGGCTCGACATCGTCTGCGACACCTTCGGCGTGGAGAAGCAGATTGAGCTCTACGTCGATGGGGCGCGGCTGACCCACCCGACGACGGGCGAGACCTTCTGGCGGGTCACCACCATCGGGAAGCAGGTGGCGCACATCTCGACGACGCCGGCCTACGGCCACATCTTCCGCTACGTCGCCATCGACAACAACCCGGGCCTGGACTACGGGCACCGCTGGTTCCAGCAGCAGCAGCCGAGCGAGCAGACGAACTGGAACCAGGGCTTCAGCGTCGGGGGCACGCGCGCCGACAAGTGGATGAAGGGCGTGGTGCTGGAGATCGATACCTTCGGCGTGCAGAAGGCGGTGCGGGTCGAGGTCGACGGGGGTCTGGTCGAGTCGTTCAACGTCACCGAGAGCGGCCGGCGGGTCATCCAGCATGCCTTTGCCGCCCAGGTGCGCGGACGGGTCATGCGCGTCTTCTCCATCGACAACGTCGCGGCTCGGTTGTGGCCACCGCCGCAGATCATCTTCGACGAGGAACCCCTGGCGTTGCAACGCTGGGAGACGCAGGAGATCACGCACGGGCTCGACGGCTGGATGATCCCGGTCGAGGCCAAGCTGTGCTACCGCTCGACGGCGCCGGTGACCATCATCGTCACCTCGACCATCGGGGACGACGGCACCTCGGTGGTCGACACCTACACCGACGCACTGCCCTCAACCGCCGACGCCAAGCACAAGGTGCCGTTCTTCTTCCGCGCTCGCAAGGGACTGCTGTTCAAATACGTGCTGACGAGTAGCGCCGACTTCTACCTCTACCGTGAGGAGAGTGAGGTGCACGTCCAGCCGTGGGGGGTGGCCGACCGTCGGCCGATCACCAAGCCCTTCGGCAACGACGACATGGATGCCGGTCGGCAGATGGTCGCCAAGGGCACCCCGGACTCCGACGTGCCGGGCCGCGAGCCCTCGGTGCCGTCGGTGCCGCAGAGTCAGTAGATGGCGGGCATCCTCCCTCCGAACCTCGGGCAGATCGACGACCGTGAGATGGCGAACTCCCTCCAGCGCCTGTTCGAGCTCATCGACCGGCTGGAGACTCGTCTGACGACGTGCCAGGCGGATCTCGCCACGGCCCAGGCATCGCTGGCGTCCCTCGGGGAGTTGGAGCGCGCGGTGGACCGCAACCGGGATGACATCATGCGCACCCGGCTCCATGCCGACCAGGTCGTGAGCGGGGAGCAAGGATGAGCCGCCTGCCGCCCATCCCGGCACGCGCTGCGGAGACGCCGGCAGGTCAGAGCCAGCTGCGGGCCTTCGAGCGCCTGTGTCAGATCGAGACCGACATCGAGACCACCGAGGCCGAGATCGCGGCGGTTCAGGTGGGCTCGCGGATCACGACACTGCAGCGGAACATCGACCGCAACCGGGATGAGGCCATGCGGGTCAACATCCGCTCTGACGGCGTGCGTGCCGCGCCACGTCCGTCTCCCCCCGGGGGCACGGGCGGGGGTGGGGGCGCGGTGCCTCGGGACCCGGACGCCGGCGAGGGAGACCCCGGCACGGGTCCGCCGGCGGCCGTGCGCCACCCCGGCAACCATCTGGACGTGGTGCTGGCGGCGCACGCCCTGTTCCCGGTGTCGACCGCGTGCGCGCCGCCGGAGGGCAACGGCAGCTTCGCCTTCCTCAACGAGGTGGTGCGCCGGCTGAAGCTACAGTCCAGCCGGTGGGGCTTCGGATGCGTCCGCTCGAACTGCAGCGAGACACGGACGGACCAGGTGCTCTACTATGCGGGCTTGAGCATGCCGCCGCCGAGCCCGAACGACTTCTTCTACAACTTCGACATCATCGGCAGCGTCTGTGGGGTCAACCCGACGCCGCAGTGGACGGACAAGAGCGCTCCGGGGCGAGGGACCAGCACCCGGTGGAAGGCGAACCGATGATTGTCCGCGAGCTGCCGGCATGCGAGTTCCACCGGATGCGACAGGCCGGCGGCCCCTTGGGCGACGCGCTGCGTGACCAGCTGCGGCTCCCCGACCCCGAGCACACCCGCATCGGGGTGGTCGAGGATGCGACCGGCGCCATCAAGGGCTACGTGGTGCTGTTCGATGCGCTGCACGTCGAGCCCATCTGGTTCGACGAGGACATCCGGCACCGGCCGAAGACGGCCTCGAAGATGCTCGACTGGATGGTCAGGAAATTGCGGAGCTGTGGCGCAGAGTCCGCGTTTGGTATCATCTTGGAAGCCGATCAGGCGACAGTGGCGCCGCTCGCCGCCAAGGTAGGGTTCACGCCACTCCCCGGACAGCTCTACGCCGTGCGCGTTGAACGAGAGGATCCCTGATGGGTGCTGCTGCTGTCCCGATCATCACCGCCGTCGCCCCGGCGGTCATCGGCTTCCTCACTCGACCGAAAACACCCCAGCCGAGCGCCCTCGAACGACAAGCCTTCGAGGAGTCGATTGCGACGTCGCAGGAGAACCGCACCGGACAGCGGAACCTCCGACGCATCGGCTTGCCGGCCATCGGGCAGGCCGTCGACTTCTTCGGGAACCTGGCCAGTGGGGATCCGGCACGCTTGGGCGCCGCCATCGCCCCCGAGCAGAACGCCATCGCGCAGAGCTTCCGCGGCGCGGAGCAGAACATCCGGGAGACGGGACGGGGTGGCACACGCGATCTGGCTCTGGCGATCAACTCGCGGGACAATGCCGCCGCGCAAGCGGGTGTCGTCGGTCCGGCCCGGTCGAACGCGGCCGCGCAGCTGGCCAACATCGGCGTGCCGACGGCCACCGCCGGGGTGGGGCAGCCGAACTTCGCCCAGGTCGGCTCGTCGCTCGGCGACCTCCGACTCCGCGGCTCGGCGCTGCAGACGTCCGCGCAGCAGACAGCGGGCGGAAGTCTCGGGAGCTTCCTCTTCGACCTGGCGCAGAATCAGGGCACGAAGTCCAGCCCGGGCGGCTTCACGCCGGCGCCTGGCACCATTGAAGCGAGCCCGCCGAGCTTCGGCACCTCCTTCGGGTTCGGGAGCCCCGGACCGCCAGCCGTCAACTTCAACCAGCCGATAACCGTATGATGCTGCCTGCGTTCGACCCCTCGTGGCTGGACCTCGTCGGCATCGTCGTGCTCGGCCAGTTCTTCCAGGCGCTGCTCGGCGGCATCTCGGAGGGGTCCCGGAGCGAGCGCGCGGCGCAGACCGAGCAGGCCAACAAGCAGGCGGAGCTGGAGAACCGGATCCTCCTGGAGCTGGCCAAATCTCCGGACTCTGACATCGCGTCGATGGCCCTGACCGGGCTGCTCACCGGCAACCAGACCAAGGCCGGGCGGAAGGGTGGCGCCAAGGGCCTGGGCGGGTTCGTCACCGAGATTCAGGAGAATCCGATCCTCGGGCCGTTGCAGGCCCTCCTGCAGACGCCGGCCCAGGAAGCCAGACCGGGCGTGCCGGACGTAGAAGGCTTCCTCGGGTCCTCGGGGGTCACTACCCCCATCGACTCGCCCAATGCGCCAGGAGCGGCTGCGCAGGCCCCTCGTGGGACCGTGGAGAACGTGCCCGGGCAGTCGCCGGTGCAACAGCTGCCGCCGTTCCAGCCGGTCGGGCCGACGACGACGGAGACCCGACCCACGTCGCGGCCGGGGTTGGGCGGGACTGAGGTCTCCATCACCCCAGGCCAGCCGACCGGCGAGCCCATCGAGCGCCCGCAGCAGGTCGGCCTGCCCGGGTTTGGACCCGTGCCGCAGACGCCGGACCAGCCGGAGATCCCCCGACAGGTCTTCCGGACTGAGGCGTTCGATGAGGCGGAGACGACGCGGGCCCGCATCGAGACCCGTGTTGCCGCCTTCATCGAGGCGGGGGTGGACCCCAGCACCGCGGCCGCAGCGGCCATGGCGGCGGAAGGGGCGGGGTCCCTGTTCAGTCGCACGGGGCAAGGTGGGCTGGGGATGCGGTCGGTCGGCACCACCCTTGGCAGCCAGCTACCCCCGGGCCAGACCGACGTCTTCGGGCGTGAAATCGACCCGGCGCAGACCTACAACACCCAGATCCTGCCGGACCTGAGCATCATCGCCACCCCGATCCAGGCGCGGACCGGCCGGACGGGGGTCGACATGGAACGGGCGGCGCAGATCCTCTTCCAGCGGCCGGTGGAGCAGCTGCAGCCCGAGGAGATGCAAGCGGCGCTACAGTTTGCGATTGAGAATCGGCAGGCGTTCAGCTTTGCTGGTGGAATGGGCTCGGGGCTGGCGTCCTTGGAGATCGACCAGGCCCGGCTCCTGACACCGGGCGAAGCACTGGCGATGCAGACCACCTTCGGCATCACCCGGGGGCAGGCGGCTCAGCTGAGTCAGGTGCCTTTGACGCCCCAGCAGGCCCAGTCCGCCGGGGCGTCCTTTGCCTTCACGAACGACGTGGTCCAGGCCAAGGAGCTGTTCCGGGCCGTGTGGCCACGCGAGCAGCAGCCGGAAGCGCGGCGTCTGGCCCTCATTACCCTGCAACGTGAGCAGAACCCGCAGTTCATCACGCTCCTGGGGTTGCTCCGTCGGATGCCCATCCGCCTGGCGGTCATGGAGCAGGGGTCCCGACCATCCGACGTCGACGTGTCGCTGTTCCGGTCCGGGCTGCCACAGACGGCGTCCGACAACTTCAGTCTCATCGACGTGCCGACGTCGTTCGAGGCCGGCCTGGCGCTGCTCGACGCGGCGGATCGCATTGGCACCACCTCCCGGTCGTCGATTGGCCTCATCAGCCCGGAGGAGCGACAGCGCCGCGCGCGAGAGGTGCAGGGGCGTGACGGGGGACCCCCAGACCTGGGGAACATCGCCGACGACCCCGACACCATCAGTTTTGACGACGTCATCGTGCGGCCCGGAACCGTGCGCGGGCAGTCCCAGGTGCCGCAGTAATGCCAGAGCCGAAAGTCGGCGATCTCATCATCGACCAGCGGACCGGCCGGCCTCGGGTGGTGCAGTCGGTCGACGTCGAAAACGGGCGGGCCACGCTGCGCCCGGAGGACCCCATCGTCTCCGCAGGGTTCGAGGGCGTCAACGTGCCCCAGCCGACCCTGCTGTCTGCCGGCAGTGCCATGGACGCGGTCGCCGAAGACGACCCGAGTCTCCTCCAGTCGCTGGTCATGGGGTTCGACCCCCGCACCCCGGAAGGCCGCCGCAACCTAGCGGGCACGACGGGCTCCATCCTGGGCTCGATGGCGATGACGCAGGTTGCGGGGCTGGCCGGCGGGCCGCCGGGCGAGATCGCGGCGACGGGGGTCAACATCGTGCGGGGCGGACGGATGGCCCTGACGGCAGGACGGGCGGTCGCTCCTGTCGTGGGCGCGGCGGTGGCGGGTGGGGCTGCGAACGTCGTCGACGAGTTCCTGGACGCACCCGAGCCACCCCCGGCGCCCGAAGGGTTCGGCGGGCCGCCTCGGATGCCCGTCCCAGAGCCCCAGCGGATGGGCCTGGTGCCGGCGGCTGGAGAATTCCTACGCGCGGGGGCGGATCCTCTCTTTCCGGGCGGGGGACCGGCGGCCGACTTCAGGCAGGGCGCCGCCGAGCAGGGCGCCTATGAAATCGGCGGGCAGGTGCTCGGGCTGGCTATCAAGTCCATCGGCAAGCGTCTGGTGGGTCCGGTGCTCGCCGTGCAGGTCAGCAACTCGCTCAAGGCGGCCCGCAAAGAGATCCAGGACACCCTGAAGGTCACCGTCCGGGCGGCTCGTGACCAGCTCCGCAAGGCCCAGGATGCAGCGAAGTTGGCGGGCCGTGCTGCGACCCGGACCTTGGCGACCGTGAAGGCACAGGCCAACCGCGCGGCGCAGCGGGGCTTTGGCGGACCGCCCCTGTTCCGGGGCACGACGCTGGGGGGCACGCCGGCCCAGGTGGGCCAGGCGGTCGAGGGCGTCATCCGCGGCCCGGCCCGCTCGGTGCGGGTGGAGCTGGGTGAACTGGTGGGGCAGGCGGCCGAGGCCGGACCGCCCCTGGATATCTCGCCCATCAAGCAGCAAGCCCAGGACGTCTTCGATGAGCAGGTGCGTGGGGTGCTCCAGAGCTTCGGTCTGCAGGGGCCGCCCGACTCCCAGGTCGTCGGGATCGTCGACAACATGCTGAGTGCCGGGGTGGACGAGGCGACGAAGGATTCGTTTACGGCGGCACTCGTCGACGCCGGGGTGGATGTCGGCGCAGCGAGGGTGACGGTGGACACGGCGGCGGACCCGGCCTTCAACAAGACGATTCAGCTGCTGCGGCGGTTCATCAATGCCGATGACACCGTGCCCTTCGCCGATGCCCACTTCCTCAAGCGTGAGCTGCGTCGGAGAAGCGGAGACTTTTCCCAGACGGCCACGGAGCAGTCCGTGCAGCTGACCCGGAAGTTCCGGTCGAGTCTGCAGGAGCTGATGAACGGCGCGTCCCCTGAGTATGCCGCGGCGAATTCCGCAGCCGGTCGGGTCATCGACATTCTCGAAGCGCCCGCCGCCCGCACGCTCATGAAGCTGGCGAACAGTTCCCCCGATGTGTTGGTGCGGAGCCTGCGCCAGGGCAATGTCACCGAAGCCCGCATGTGGCGGGACCTGCTCCTCGAAGTGGCTCCGCAAGCGGGCCGGCCGGGGAGTCAGGAAGGCCGGGTGACCTGGGACCTGTTGCGGTCGACGTGGCTCAAGGAGCACGTCCTCAAGGGCAATGCTGACCAGCTCACCGACCGCCTGGCGAGCCTACCTCCCGACTTCGCCGAGGTGATGTATGGGGATGCGCCGGGCCGGTCGTATCTCCGGGGCGTCCGGCAGATTGGCGAAGCCTATGACGCAGCGCTGCAGACGGCCCGGGCCGCCGCCGATCGCACGGAAGCGACTGGGGTGGCGGCGATTCGTGGCGCCGAGCGTCGCGGAGAAGTGGCGGCAGACCTCCTCCGGGAGACCCGGGAGGGGATCACCCGGGAAGAGTTCGAGTTCGCGTCCTCGTCGATTTTCAAGAAGCGGCCGATTGAGTTCATCGGGGCCGACGTGATGAAGATGATGTTCCTCGGGGTGACCAACGTCTGGGGCGCGGTGGCGAGCATGCGACTCATCCGCGGACCCAAGGGGGCTGACCTCATCCGGTGGGCGGCGCTGTCCTCGGAGAACACCCAGATGCTCGTCAAGACCCTGACCGGACCGGCCCCGGGCGCTGCGATGGCGGCCATCCTCCGTATGCCAACCATCGGCGGCTACCTGCAGGACCCCACGGGGCATAACCTGGCGACGTTCGCGGAAGAGGAAGATGCCGTGACCGGACAGCTGCCCCCGACCCCGCCGTCACTCATCAGTGACCCGGTGGGCGCCATCGCGGGGCTCTTCAGTGACGATACCCTGGTGGCCTCGGCCGGCGGGCCGCCACCACCCCGCTAGTCGTCCGTGGGGGCCTGGCGTCGGGTGTCCCGCACCGACTGTTCCGCCTTCAGCCGCTTGAGAAACTCCACCACCTCTGGGTCGATGGCGTGTCCCATGCGTCGGTGATCGTCGAGGTGAATGATCGATGCGGTCAGGGTGTGATACGACCGCGTCTCCCCGGCGTCGAGCACGCACTGGATGCAGGAGCTGGTGCCGTCCCGACCTACGAGGAAGCTGGGCTTGAGGCGTCCGTCGGCAGGTGCCCCATCGCTCTCCCCAGGTCCATCCACTCGTCCCATTCGTCGGTCTCCCCGTCGTCGATCGGTGTGTAGGCCCGGTCAGCGGCGAGGCTGGGGGTGGAGACGATCGGTAGGTCGATCTTCTCCATGCTGCCCCAGTCCCCGCCCGGGGCCGACGCCTTGGCCTCGACCCCGATGTTGAGATACTCGCCCATGCCCCACTCGGCCGGCAAGGGTTGCTCCAAGATGGGACGCGGCATGATGGTCGCCACAGCGGTCAGCACCCGCTCCTCCTCGGTGAGCGGCACCTCCAGCAGCAGCGAGTCGTGGATGGGGGCCCGCAGGCAGGTCTGCCCGTCGTAGGCGTTGCCGATGTAGTGGTGCGCGGTCGGGTCGCCGAACAGGAGCAGCTCGGCTTCCTTCAGGTTGGCCGCGGCGGTCGACTGCGGCGGGAAGGCGACCAGGCGCTTCGCATCCTCGCCGTTGATCTGCTTGTAGTGGATGCCGTTGACGTCGACGACCGGCGCGGGCCGGCCGAGCTTCGCATACTTGGCCTTGAGCCGCATCATCTGCGTGACGGTCAGCCGGCTGTAGGTGAAGACGCCGTAGTAGTAGTGCCGATAGTGATACGGGTGGCCGAACGGCGGCTCGCCGATCCCCCCGAGGTAGCCGTGCGTGTCGACGAACCCCCGGATGTCCGCGTGCCACTTGGGGATCATCGGGGCCATCTCGTAGAACGTGTCGAAGGTGCGGGTGGCCGAGGCCAGTGTCGGGAACAGCTCCGGGTAGTCGCGGTGCATGCCGTGCGGGGTGCGCCCGTAGCTCACGCCGTGGACCACCGTCTTGGTCTGGCTGTAGACCAGTTCCTCGGTGTCCTTGATCTCCTGAAAATACTCAACAAGATCCGCGTCGGGCCATGCTGGGTCATAGGGCCGCTTGAGCACGTGGCTGGCGAGCGCCGCGTGCACCCCGAGCTTCGCCAGGCGGATGTAGTTGGGGTCGCGGCTGAACCACCCGACCTGCATCGCCTCGATGCCCCGGTAGTCAATCTCGATCAGCCGGCAGTCTTTCCGGGCGACGATGCAGCGGCGGAACCCGGCGGCCAGCGACTCCTCCCCGCCCTTGTCGGAGATGACGTTCTGGATGTTGGGCGCCTGGTAGCTCTGGCGCTGCGTCGAGGGCTTGAAGGTGGGCACCGGGTGGATGCGGTTGGTGGCGTCGAGCCGGCGACGGATGCCGATGCCGTAGGTGCCGCGCACCTTCTGCACCGCGCGGTAGTCGAGCACGGCGTTGTAGAACGGGTCCCGGGTGCGGCGGGCCAGGATGGTCAGCGTCTCGCGGTCCCCGGTGTCGGCGCCCGTCTTCTTGGCGCGGCCCGGCTGGTGTCCTGAGTGCTTGATGTAGGCGATGACCTGGTCACTGCTGTCCGGGTTGAACGGCTCCTTCCAGAACCAACGGGTGACCGTCATCGTCTCCAGCGACACCTCGGCCTTGGGCTTGAGCCCGTCGATGAGGGGGAGCGGCCGCTCGCAGGCATGGCGCTTCTGCACCTGGGTCTTCCCGCAGCTCTTGCACACCAGCACCTCGCGGATGACCAGCTTCTCGACGACCGTGGCCCGCTTGTAGAGCTCCATCTTCAGCTCGTCGGGCTTGCTCTTCTTCTCGCGGTCCCCCTTCTGGGTCATCGCGGTCGCCTTCGAGTAGACGACGTCGTCGGGGGGCTTGGTCTTGCGTTCACCGACCAGGGGCAGCACCTCGTCGGGGATGTAGTCCTGCAGGCTGTCGAGCAGCCGCCGGCAGTGCGTGCTCATCTCCTCGATGAAGACGTCGAGCTGCGGCTTGTCCACCTGGATGCCGATGTCGTGCGCGGGCTGGAGCACCTGCCGCTTGAGCTGATACCAGTGCCGCTGGAAGACGTCCCACAGGCCCAGCTCCTGCAGCGTGGGGATGATGGCGAAGCCGTTCCGCAGGGTCTGCGGGCCGTCGATGGACGCATACAGCTCCGGGTCCGACTCCGAGAGGTGCTTCCAGGCGCCGAAGCCCGAGTGGAAGGGGGAGACGAAGCCGAGGGACCGGCGGATGTCGCTCTGCAGCAGGTGCCAGGCTTCCATCAGGTCCCACAGCGGGCCGTTGGGCATGGCCCCGGCGGCGTGGAGCCGGGGCAGGTCGTAGTCCTCGTTCCAGAAGAGCTTGACCCCCGGGGACGCCAGCACCCGCTTGATGATGGGGATGTAGTCGCCGACCCACGGCACGGTGATCCCCTGGTCCGGGTGGTGCGCGAAGTTGACCCGGATGATGGTGTAGCTGCGGTCGTAGGTCGCCCGGTCGGCCGCCTGCTCCGGGGTCAGGGGCCCGAGGGTATCTTCCTCCCGGCCCTGCTTCTGCGGCGTCTCGATGTCGGCGACCAGCCAGATGTCCATCGGCGACTGGGTGGCCGCCTCGATGTAGGTCTGGGCCCACGCCTCGAACCACTCAATCGGCGGGTCGATGACCGACTCGATGTCCTCCTTCTCCCACCCGTCCTTGGCCACTTCGAGCGCCCGCTGCAGGTCCCAGCTCCAGGTGCCGACCATGTTGGTGGCGCCGCGCTGGATGTGGCTCGGATGGAAGGTGGGGACCACCCAGGCCCCGCTCTCGTGCTGGGTGACGGTCCCGTGAAAGTCCTCCATCTTGATCTTGCCGCCGTGCAGCCCGAGGACATGCTTGAGCGCGCTCCCGCCGAGCGGGACGATGACCTTGTGCCCCTCACGGGCGGGGTGGGTGAACTGGGCGCAGTGCTGCGCGGCGCCGTGCTCGTAGTGCTTGCCGGCGAACTCCATGTGGGGCGGGGCGCACCGGATGATGTTGTCCCACGAGAACTGTTCCCGGGTGAGGTAGTTGCGCCGGAGCAGTCGGTGGACCATGGCGCCGGAGATCCCGGCGAACGGAATGCCCTTGACGATCTCGTCTATCCAGGGGGTCTCGCCGACGAAGTGGATGTCGGCCAGCCCCGGTCCGTCGTTGGGCACGTAGCCCTTGCCGAGGTGCTCCAGGGGGCAGCTGCGGCACTCGGCCGGCTTGGGATAGAGCGGACGGGCGGACGCGATACGAGGGGCTCTACCGGGCATAGACGAGGACATCTCCGTCGGTTTCGATCCAGGCTTCCGACTTGTCGTTGTGGATGAGCTTCGACTCCCCGAGCATCGTGATCTGGTAACCGGGGGTCTCGGTGCCGTCGGCTTCCCGCACGAAGAAGGGCAGCCCGCCCCGCTCGGGGTGCTGGTAGGTCTCGACCAGGACGTAGCGACTGACGTGGATCTCTTTGCGGCCCGCCGAGGTGATTCGGTGCCGCGTCACCGCGGGACCGTGATCGGCGCCGACGCCTGGTCATTGAACGGGTGGCGCCACTTCTCCTCGCCGACCGGCCCGCCCCACTTCTTGGCGTAGTAGTCGGCGCTCGCCTGGAACTTGCCGTGGAATTTCTGCATGAACTCCGGCGACTGGTTGACGGTGCGGCTGCCCCAGTGGAGGAAGGGCACCGCGCAGCCAAAAATCTTCGAGCTGTTGCCGTCGAGTTTGTAGCGGCGGTGCATGTCGTTGTCTTCGTGGTAGGCCGGGATGAAGTGCTCGTCGAAGGGGTAGGCGTCGTGCCCGGCCCGGCTGACCAGGAAGCAGGAGAAGTCGGGGCCGCCGGCGTCGGTCGGGAACCAGCCATCCTCCCCGTCGGTCTCGGCGTTGTGGTCGAACAGCGTGCCGGCCTCGCCGTGGAAGTCCTCTTCACTGACGCCGACGCCGGTGACGAACCAGGGAGCGACCGGGTCGTTGATCATCCGCCGGCGCAGCACTTCGTAGGTCTTGGCGTGCAGGCGGACGTCGTTGTTGATGACGAGGGCGTCGAGGTGCCCACATTCCCAGGCGAACTGCAGCGCGGTGTTCCACGTGGCTGCCAGCGACGTCAGCGGGGGCTCATGGTGCCAGGCCAGCAGCCGACGTTCCGTCCACCGTAGCTTGTCGATCTCGACGCGCGTCTGGTCGGTGGAGCCGTTGTCGACGACGAGCACGGTGGGCTCGATCGACTGGCCGAGCGCATCCGCCACCGCCAGCTCGGTGTAGTCCCAGCAGTTCAGACACGGCATGATGATCAGGGCTCTCATTTCGCTAGATCCTCCAGGGTCTTCGGGTCGGCATAGCCGACGACGTAGGGCAGGGGGAAGACCAGGGTGCCCCCGCCTTGGATGTAGGCTTTCTCCCGCCGGACGACGCCCTCACGGAACTGCCAGATGGGCACCAGGGTGACGGACGCCGACGCCTTCCGCCACTCCGCCTCGCTGATGATCGGGATGCGCGTGCCGACGGTGACCTTCCCGAACTTGGCCGGGCTCCGCTCGACGAGACGGTCGATGAGGGTGGCGTCCAGCCCGAGGTATTGCAGCAGCGTGTTGCCCTTGGTCGAGGCGCCGTAGGCATCGCACTTGTCGTCGTGCGCGCGGGCCGCCTCGACGATGGCGAGCGTCTGCTTCTTCACCTCCTGCACCCGGCGGTCGAACTTGGTGAAGGCATGGATCACGTCGAGCGGCTCGATGAGTCCGGCCTTCTCTTCGACGTCGAGCTGCTCCAACACGGTGGGCGAGCTGCCCGTCGTCACCCAGCTTGGGGCCGGCTTCTTGTGTCCGATATAGCACCGCAGGCTGCCGCCATTGATGGCGCGGTGCTGCACGTCGTAGACCACGAGGTCGTTGTGCTTCAGCAGCTTCATCAGGCTGTGGAGGGTGTAATACTCCAGGTGCTCGTGGCAGATGTTGTCGAAGGCGTTCGCCTGGAGCATGCTCGCCAGGTCTTGGAACTGGATGACGCACACGCCGTCGGGGTGCAGCGCTCGCTTGATCCCATGGACGAAGCGGTTGGGATCGTCGAGGTCGTAGGCCATGGCGATGGCGGTGATGATCTTGGCGCCGCCCTGCAGGTAGCCCCAGCTGGTGTGCCGGTCCTCCGGCGGGAACGGGTCGTTGACGGCGGTCTCGCAGTGCTCCCGCAGCTCCTTGATCAGGTTGCGCGCCGGTTCGTAGCCCATCCGAATCGGATGCCGGCTGACCAGGAAGAACTTGTAGGCGTCGAGCAGCGTGCCATCGTTGGCGCCGATGTCGATGACATGGTCGGTCGGACCCACCGGCGCGCGAGCCGTCGCCGACAGGACCACGTCGCGCAGCTCGGAGACCATCGCCTCGTTGATCCCCGACTGATACCAGTAGTGGCGAAACATATAGTCGAAGGGCACCGTGTCGGTGAGCTGCACCAACGAGCAGGTCGGGCAGACCGCCAGGGTCAGCGGCGCGGCCGGCGGGTCGAGGGCATCGGGGTCGAGGAAGTTGCTGATACAGATGTCGCCGAGCGAGAACACCTCTTCGAGTCTCACTTCTTGGGGGCAGACACGGCAGGTGGTGCGCATCGTCGGGAGCATCAGAGAGCCTTTCGGAGACAGAGGGACGCGAAGGAGTAGTCGTAGACGTGGGGCCCGTGGTAGTCGCAGTTGACGTCGCCGTAGAGGTCCATGTTCTTGATCAGGCAGAGCGCACCCATCATGGCGTCCCACATCGCACGGGTCACGATCCGCTCGCGCATCCAGTGGAAGTGGAAGGTGTCCTCGACCGCCTCCGGCTCCCCGCTGTAGTCGAACGTCAGGAACAGCAGGCCGCCCGGCTTGACGATGCGGCAGCAGCCTTCGAGGAACGCGAGCGGGTCGGTGGTGTGCTCGAACACCGAGATGGAGAAGACGGCGTCATACACCTCGGCATGGCGCTCGGCGATCCACTCGACGGGGCGCGCGAGCTCGCTCTCGGGGTTGAGCGGGTCGATGATCGTGGTGTCGTAGCCGGTCATCAGATGGAACGGGGAGCCGGCCCCGCCGACGTCGGCGATGCGCACATGGTCGGTGTTCACCCACTCCTTCATCCACTGCGACAGGGCGAGCAAGGCCATCGCGTATTCCCAGCGGCGCTGCGGATGCTGTTGGGTGTCCCAGTGCCGGTCCACATGCACCAGCTGGTCGAGCAGCTCCAGCTCGTCGAGGTCGGTCGGGTCCATCGTCTTGGTCAGGGGAATCATGTGGGCCTCGCTACGAAGTCCCAAAGGTCTTCGCGGATGCGGAAGACTTCATACCCGAGCCCGTCGAAGAAGTCGTAGTAGTCCTGCAGGGTGTCCCCGTGGGCGCGGGACGCGGCGCCCTCGAACTCGAAGATGACCACCGGACGGTCGCGGGCGATGGTGGCCCGCAGCCCGCGGATCGCTCGGAGGTCACACCCCTGGCAGTCCACCTTGATGCAGGTGACCCGCGGCCACCCGGCCCGCTGCTGGGTGGTGACCCATGGGTCGAGTGGGAAGGCCGGCACCTCGACGCCCTCGCCCTCGGCCGTGAAGACCACTGCCGACGCATTCGGGGTGTTGTCGAGGCCCTCGGCGGGCACCACGAAGCCGAAGGTGGCATCGGTCACGAGCCGGAGCGTGGTCGGCCGGTCAAAGGCGGCGCCCCACAGGGTGTGCACCAGGGTGGGGTTGACGTGGTTCTCCTCCAGGTTCCGCACGAGCAGGCTGTAGGTCTCCGGGTGGGCCTCGACCGCGAGCACCCGGTCAAACCGCCGGGCCATGTAGAGGGTGAACCAGCCGATGCTGGCGCCGAGGTCGAGCGCGGTGCCGGCTTGGTTGGAGCTGTCAATCGACTCCCGGATCTGCTCGTCCCAGAACTGGCCGGTCTCCAGCACGTTGGTGAGGTGGTCGCCGCTCCACCCCCAGAAGTTGCCGTGTAGGGTCTTGACCTGGCGGGGCATTAGACGGCCGCTCCGAAGCGGCGGGAGAAAGCAGGGAAGCGCCGATGGAACTCGTCCATCACCTCGGTGGTGAAGTAGCGCTTCCAGTCGCCCTCGACGCCGTGTCGATAGTGGTGGGTGTTGAGCTCTTCCTGTTTCGGCCGGCCCTCGCTCACCGCGTCCCAGGTCGGGGGCATCGTCCAGTCCGGCTCCAGCGGGATGTCGATCCAGTCGCACACATACTCGAACATCGCCAGGTCTCCCCGCGCCATCTCCTGCCCGAGGCTGATGGCGTTGAACGTCTTGACCTTCGGGTGCTCCGGCCAGTCGAGGATGCTCTCAATCGCCTGGGCGGTGACGGAGTAGTTCATGTCGGCCATCAGCCCGGTCTCGATGGGCATGGCGCACAACGCTTCCCGGTGCGCCCGCAGCCCGGGCAGGGAATGCAGCGAGTGGCTGTGCTTGTGTGAGAAGTAGGCGGAGACTAACAGGTCGCGCGGGTCGCGGACGAAGTGGATCGCGCGCCAGTCGTGCTCCGGCTGGGCGTCGAGGATGTTCACCGACTCGGGCCAGGCGTTGTCGTCGAGGCAGTAGTCCGAGCGCGTCATCGCATAGGCCATCGCCTCGGTGTCGGGCGGCCCCTTGAAGCTGTTGAGCGACGGGATCTCCGTGAGCCGCTTGCTGTGCTGCCCGGCGGAGGAGACCTGCGCTCGCAGATACTGCGACGCGCACTTGTGGTGCAGGAAGATCCAGTATTTCATTTCCACTCCAGCTCGACGGTGACGTTCTCGGGAGCCAGCACCACGCACTCCGACTTGTCCATGAAGATGAGCGGCGCGTCGTGGCTCGCGTTCCATGGGATGTCGGTGCTCTGCGGCTTCACCGGGAAGATGATCAGGATCCCGCCGCCGCGCCGGCAGATGCGCACGGTCGCGTAGTCATCGGTCGGGTTGGTGACGGTGAACGACCAGAGCTTGGCCTTGAGCGAGTCCGGGAAGTTGGGCCGGCCGACCATGACGCTCGGCTTCACGGCCGCACCTCGGTCAGGTCTCGGTAGAGCTGGGCATACTTGGCGCCGCTGCGGTGCCAGCTCTCCTGCTCGGCGAGGCGGTGTATCTCATAGCTGTGCCCCTCGGGCATGAGCTGCCCGAGCGACGCGGTGACTTGATGCGGCGACAGGTCGTCG
>Ga0114925_10000487_pt1 | contig 17534 bp, 10 predicted proteins | sample SumtaG_2_FD_87287 | JGI IMG/M metagenome (GOLD analysis project Ga0114925, IMG submission 87287) | Deep subsurface microbial communities from Indian Ocean to uncover new lineages of life (NeLLi) - Sumatra_00607 metaG | ecosystem: Environmental > Aquatic > Marine > Oceanic > Sediment | place... | reverse complement strand
TCTGTGTTTCGTTCGTGGAGGTTTTCACGATTTGAACATGTCAGTTCATTGTATCACTCTGGCAGTGGTTTTCCCTTCGTCTCTGGTGCGAAAGGCAGCACCATCAGTCCAAGGAGAAAAACCGAGCACATGGCAAGCCCTGCATAGCGGAGAGGTTCGTCCGTGTTTCCAAAGACACGACTACTAAGAAGACCGATTGTCCACGGACCCGAGGCAGCTAAAAATCGACCAACGTTATAGCAGAAGGATGTTCCAGTGCTTCGCAGCGCTGTTGGAAATAACTCCGGAAAGTAGATGGCATATCCACCAAATATCCCCAGCATAAAGAATCCCATAAGTGGTACGAGAACAAAAATGTGCCAGGGATCACGCAGGAGCCAGAATGTCAGGGCTGTGGTAATCATGGCCCCAATAAATGCCACTGCGAAAGCAGTCTTTCGATTCGTTCGCTGGGTAAACGATGTGAAGGCGAGCATGCCGCTAAATGCACCAATATTGAGCATGAGGGATGTCGTGCCTTTCCATTGTCCAACGGCACCACGAAGATCTCCTCCGGACAAGCCTTGAGCAGCGAGTTCTTTTGTCATTACGGAACCAACAAGGTCAAACACGAAAAATACAATTCCCCATAAGGCAATCACTCCAGTGCAAGCCATCAAAAGACCGACAAGGGCATTCCGTCGCCAACGAGAATCTCGAAAGAGAGCGGTATACGATCCAATTTCAGTTTGACGTTCAGCGGCCCGAGACTTCATGGCTTGCCAGCGCTCAGGTTCCTTCAGTTTCCATCGCACGATCAATGCAAGAAGTGCGGGGAGCGTTCCAACAAGAAACATCAGTCGCCACTTCTCGAGCGATCCGGCCAGCCCGCCGGTTCGTTCGATTGTGCTGAGACCCATTTCGATGAGTGCAGCGGCGACATTGCCAATCGCTGATAAAGCCTGCAAGAGTCCAAGTGCATGAGGCCGAACGCGATCAGGCATGACCTCGGCAACAAGTGCAACTCCAACAGCAAACTCACCTCCAACACCGAGGCCGGTGAGGAATCGGTAGAATGCAAAATCGGCAAATCCTTGTGACAAGGCACTTAGTCCGGTGCATGCGGAGTAAATCAAGATGGTAATGACCATCGTACGTGCACGACCAAATCGATCACCAAGACTTCCAAATATTAATCCCCCTGTGGCCCAACCGAGGACAAAGATTGCTGTGGCATAGCCACCAAATTCATTTGGGTCTTGCCCTGGTTTCAAAAGATCTGCCATTGCAGGGGCTCGTGCGAGCAGAAAAAGTTGTTGATCAAGACAATCAAAAAGCCACCCAAGCGCAGCGACTGTCAGGACAAACCAGTGATAGCGGTTCATGAGGGTATACCAAGGTTTGTCTTTGGTCAGTGCTGCAGTGTCAGAATGAGATGATTGCTCCATGACGTACACCTTCTCCTTCGTCTAGTGGTACCCTTACGATACGTGAGTCACACGATTGGTTCGTGCTGATTTGTAGCATGCTTCGATAATAGCGACGGCCTTGCGTCCTTCATAACCATCAAGTGACGGTTTGGATCCTGATCGTATCGCTTGAATAAAGTCCTCAAAGTTTCTCGTATGGCATGAGTAGTTGATGGCCATCGGGTCAGCGGCACCACCGGAGGTCGAACTTTCTTCTCCGAGCGTTTTGCGTAAGGTTGCATCCTTGGGTAGTTCTGTTCGAAACTGCCAAGATAAAAGTTGTTCTTCAAGAATCTCAGCAGTTCCATCTCGGCCACCAAATAAAAACCGTCGCATTTGTCCTGGGTACAAACTGGTTGCTGCAAGGAGTTGACCAATTGCACCATTTCGAAATCGGAGGACTGCTACGCAGGTGTCCTCCACCTCGAGACGTTCTTGATCATGCGAACGAATAGCTGTAGCAGCTAACACGCTTTCAACAGGATTATCGTGAGGAGCCAGTCCTGCTGTTGCGGCTCCTGCAATCCATTGCAATGCATCAACGCCGTGGATGGATTGGTTCATAAGTGCGCCACCGCCATCCAATGCTTGTGTGCCTTGCCATCGACCAGGCCCGTAGTAGGCATCATCACGCCACCATGGTACATAGCTGGCAGCAATCGCCAGCGGACCAAATCGACCCGATCGCGCAGCCTCGTAAACAGCTTGAACAACTGGGTTGAATCGCTGTGGAAAAATAGCGCCGAGAGTGATGCCTGACTTTTCAGCGGTACGAATCATTCGGTCAATTCGTTTGAGGGTAATCTCAAGTGGTTTTTCACAGATGACATGAATATCTTTACGCGCTGCAGCCTGTGCAGCCTCAAGATGTGCGCCAGATGGTGTGGCTATTGTGACAAAATCTGGTTTTGCGCGACGAAGCATACGCTTGCTATCATCAAACCATTCGCAGTCAAATTCGGCTGCGAAGGCACGGCCTTTTTCCTCAGTGCGACAAGAAGCTGCAACAAGCTCGACGCCAGGGATGTCCCCTAATGCTCGAGCATTCATGCTTGCAATGGCACCAATCCCAATAATTGCAGCTCGCATAAGTAATCCTCCCGGAAGACATGAGTTTGGCGGCCGATGGGAAGGGATACAAGCCTTATGTAGGTTCATGCGGTAGGATGATTGTCATGACCCCGAACCATTCCCTGTCTTTTCCAAAATCTGAAGACCTCATCAGGCGTTTAGCTGATGAAAATCGCAGAGTTGTCATCGTGTCATCTGGTGGTGGATCAGAAGCCATTTCGCATCTTGCCACGACACCGGGGGTTAGTGAGGTCATGCTCGAAGCACTTGTACCGTATTCACGTCATTCAGTTGATTCTTTCTTAGGTGGTAAGCAGGAGACATATTGCTCGTCACGTGCCGCTCGAAGGCTTGCCGTGTTGGCATGGCAACGTGCCTGTTTCTATGGAGCAACGTGTGAGCAGGCAGTAGGGGTGTCAGTGACAGCCAGTCTCAAATCGATTGGAGCCAAAAAGGGTGATCATCGCGTTGTCGTTGCACTGCAAACGTTTGACTGCACACGTGTTGCCTATCTGACCCTCCAAAAAAATCAAAGAAGTCGCACTGAGGAAGAACATCTTGCCGCATGGCTTGCTCTTGAGAGTCTTGTGTCTGTTACGCATGGGAATTGTTCGTTGGCAAAGGAACTCTTTCCAGGGGAGAGTGTTGATGTTGACATGATGTCAGCACCGTTGGCGTGGCAAGAGCTCTTCACCAACAGTCGGCGTGTTGTCGGTGTGCAGACAGCGTCACCTGAAAGCACAGATTCGTTTGCCGAAGAGGATCCTGTTGCATCGACAACGGGTCGAGTAATTTTCTCAGGTTCCTTTGATCCACTTCATGAAGGTCATCTTTTGATGGCGCGGATCGCTGAAGAAATCGCTGAGCGGCCTGTTGACTATGAATTATCAGTAACGAATGTGGATAAGCCAATGCTGGACTACGTTGCTGTCCGCGGTCGTCTCATGCAGTTTTCCGGTCAGCGATTATGGCTTACACGAGCTGCCACCTTTGAAGAAAAACTGGATATTTTTCCAAAGAGTACCTTTGTCATGGGGGCAGATACGTTTGTGCGATTATCTGACCCTCGGTATTACGGAGGTTCAAATGCTGCTGCTGAGCAAGCGGTACGTCGCATTGCAAAAGATGCTGCGGGACTGATTGTCTTTGGGCGTGTGCGAGGGGGGAATTTTGAGGATCCATCCCAGCTCAATGCGCCGGCGGCGTTGAAGAATGCTGCCTATTTTGTATCGCAGCGAGAGTTTCGGTGTGATCTATCGAGTACCCAACTCAGACAGGCAACAGCGCGAGGCTAGCCTCGATTGCGTCGAGCAAGCCCGGCACCAATGCGATCCAGTGTGGTGCTGTGATCCTCAAGACCAATGTGTGCACGAATAATATTCATGCCTTTTGAGTCGGTAAGAGCCTGGGTGAGTGCTTGGTCAAACTCACCTTCTGTGCGTATTTCAAAACCAGTTCCTCCACCAAGTACTTTTGGAAGAAGTTGATATTCCCACGGATTAATGTCGTTGAAACCGCCTTCGTGGATGACCCGTTCGGTTCCATAGCCTTTGTTATCAAGAACAATCACTGTTACATCCAGCCCTCGCCGCACGATTGTCGAAAGTTCCATGCCCGTCATTTGGAATGCCCCATCACCAACAAGCGCGATAACCTTCAAGTCAGGCCGTGCCATTTTGGCACCAAGTGCTGCGGGTACAGCAAATCCCATTGAGGTGTAATATGCGGGAGATAGAAACTCTGTTCTGCCGCGAATCACGAGTTCACTTGAGGCAAAAAGTGCATCACCAACGTCCGCAATCACAATTGTTTTGTCATCAAGTGAATCATCGAGTCGCCGGACTAAACGAGTTGTGGTAATCAGGCGGTTGGCATCGACGGAATAGGATCCCTGTACGTCACGTGGGGAGCGAGGGAGTGAACGTTTCTTGGTTTTTGGTTTGGCATCTGCAAGAGCCTTAATAAAATCCTGAAGTTTCACATTGTGAAAATGATGGTGGCTAATTCGGAGTTCATCGCTTGTTGCATTGATACTTTTTGTTGGATCAAGTTTTGCTGTAAAGATACCGAGATCAATATCAGTCAGCAGTGCTCCAAGGAGGATAATACAGTCACTTTCCTCTACAAATTCAGTCACTTCTTTACGGCCCAGAGCGCCTTCATACAGCCCAATATAGAGTGGATGTACTTCGCTCACGACACTTTTTGCCAGCATCGATGCTGCGATTGGGATGCCAGCCTTCTCAGCTAACGTGATAACGTCATCCTGAAGGCCATATCGGTGGAGTTCTACGCCGGCGAGAATAACAGGCTTCTTTGAGGCTTCGATTCTTGAAACAGCTTCCTTGACGGCTTCATCAAGAGCATTTGGGTCACTCTGCTCCGGTGGACGAACAAAGGGACGAATTTGTTGTGGGACAACTGTGACCATATCTCGAGGTAATTCTAAGTAAACAGGTCGCTTGAGTCGTTGCGCCGTATCGAGGAGAAAATCAATGTCACGAAATGCGGTGGCAGGATCGGTAATTTCAAGACTCGCAGCACAAAGCTTTCGAAAGACTTCGAGTTGTGTTTGCCACTCCCGAACACGATGGTGGAGCAGGGGATCGCTCGCACGTTCGGCAAGTCCTGGAGCACCTGAAATCATGACAACAGGACTTTTCTCGGCGTAAGCACCTGCGATTGAGTTTGCAACACTGAGTCCCCCGACACTGTAGGTGACACACACAGCCCCCATTCCATGAACTCGTGCGTAGCCATCAGCAGCAAAACCTGCACAGTCTTCCCGAGTACAGTTGACCAGGTCAAGTGGGCTCTTTTCGAGCATTGAATAAAAAGAAAGGACATAATCTCCAGGAAGGCCGAAGACATGACCTATACCGTAATCAGCTAATCGGCGGATCAAGTACTGACCAATTGATAGGCTTGTGACACTTTCTTCGCGAGGCATCTCAAGATCTCCATTGGGTAACTCAATGAGACCATTGTCGAGGCTTGAACCCAGGACGATTGACATTGCGTCATCTCCTCATGTGCACGTCGAAAGAAAATAGTTAGTCTGGTAGATTATTCACCCTTTTTCGCCGAGCGGCCAATAGGGCACTCCAGAAGCCTAGAAATGCAGCAACACAGGCAAGGACAACCAGTGGTCGTCGAGGATCGTAATTAAGAGTCCAGGCACCGATGGCATGGGCAATTCCCCAGACAACAAGGGCGACCATGATCCATCGAATCATCTTGTCTGCATGAGGAGGCTTTGGGACGGATGTCACGGCAGTCTACTTTCAAGGTGAGTGTGAGCAAAACTAGGCTTGGATCTTCTCCTCATAATCATTGCAAGGAGATATCAAATGTCGAGTTTTGAAAAGCTATCGTTTTCTCAAATCCGACCCATATTCAAAAAAGGCCCCCGGAACGATCCAGTTCCCAGGGGGGCGGAGAAACTGAACCGTTTCCGGGAGCGATTGGCCGGGAATCAAATACTCGTGTATCACCAGAAGTCCGGCTCGAAGCGGCGGCTGCCTCCATGCTGCCGCGATGCTTCGAGTGGAGTTTCGTCAAACTCCTTGGCCTTCAGGCGGGCGAACAGTACGTATGGCCTTTTTCTGGGTCAAGTCCTCTTTTTGAGTGTTAAAAAGGAGAGAAAACGATTGCCTAGCTTCCCGGGATCCCGTTGAATGAATATGTTTTAGATAATGTAGGAAGTTTTGGTGAAACACTAAGGAGAGTGTTTCACAAGTGCCATAGGTATTACTTGAGAGCAGCAGAAAGGTTTTCAAATGCATGCGATGTCTGCAGATTCGTCAGAGGTGACCAATACGAAGTCTATTTCAGCGGCAGGTATTCCGCCCACGCAGGAAGCATGGCAGAAGACATTCAACCAATCACTTCCTTACCAAAAGTTTCTTGATGAATTTGCGACGGGAGACCAACGAGTGAAATGGGATGCCGTTCACTCAAAAATACAACTATCAAAAGAACAGAAGACACTTCTTGAGGGCTTTGTTCGTCGAATGCCGGTGATTGTACTCTGTGGTACATGGTGTGGTGACTGTGTCAATCAATGCCCAATTTTTGAACATTTTGATTCCGTCTCAGATGCACTCGATGTTCGATTTCTTGATCGTGATGCTTGCCCAGATATGGCAGCTCACCTCAAGGTGTGTGGTGGTCAGCGTGTGCCAACAGTCGTTTTTCTCAGTGAAGACTGGTATCCAGTTCTAGTCTACGGTGATAAGACCCTTTCTGCGTATCGTTCTGCTTCAGGTGAACAAATGGTGGGTTCAAGTTGTTCAACGGGACTTGTTTCCCCAGCTTCAGATGCTACCGCTGCGGTCGTTTCGGATTGGTTGGATCAGTTCGAACGTGTGCAATTGATTCTGAGGCTTTCTGGACGATTAAGACAGGTGCACGGCGATTAACGTAATACGTTGTTTCATTGCATGTTGAGCATAAAAAATACAAGGAAGTGCATCCAAACAGGAAGGCGATAGATCGTGAGACAAGCCGGTAGAGTGCTGGCCGCAATGATCTATCCTTTTTTCACGCAGGTTTTCATGCTGGGTGATTTTTTAAGAAGTGGTTCGCTTTCATGCTGTTCGTGGTTGTTTTGGCAACAGACTCGGTATGCTGCACTCTGGCTTTTTCTTGAGACAATAAAGGAAAAAAAGCTTGATCCCAAAAGTCGCCTCGGCGTTTTTCTGGCATTACCTCTTGGAGATCAATATGAACGTGTGCTTCATGAGGCAGAGTATTCGGCCGTCACAGATCACAATGATGGCGTACGTGGTGGTGAGCGAAATCCCAACCATCATAAAGCAAATTTTTGCAATCAGTTTAGCGTTCTGGAATACGTACCGTCGCGATGATGTAACTGCGAAAGATTGGTTGTCTGGTTCTGAGCTGCAAAGCATGCTCGAGAAGAAGGATCGTTGGCAGCATAAGTAACGACTCGCAGCATGCGAATGGCATAACAATCTTTCTGTTGCTCGACAAAAAGTTGTGTCTAGTAATAACAAGGCAAGTAGAGATGCTTTGGTGAGAGAGCGACACCCTTGCAGTATGGTCCATGGTATACAATGGTGACATGTTGTGGATGAATTCTCTCACGGCCTCATGCGTGTTATAGAAGCAAACCCTCTCAATTTATGAGTTGCCATGAATAACTGTTTGAAAGTCTGGGGAGCACTCCTGCTGGTAATTGCGTGTATGGAGTGTTCTTTTTGTCGCACATGCTTTGGTCAGATGGAGCTTTTTGAGCTTGCTGAAGGTGACCGCGTTGTTTTCCTTGGTGATACGTTTATTGAACAAGAACAATATTCCGGGTGGATCGAGCTCATGATGACCACCGCATTTCCCGATCGTCATGTGACGTTTCGTAATCTTGGGTGGAGTGCCGATACACCAGCAGGCGATTCGCGGTTTGGGCTCAGTCTTCTGCAGGCTGGCAGGGAACCAGATGATGAGGGGTGGAAGCAGCTACTCAACCAGCTCGAACTCACCGATCCTACGGTGGTTGTTTTTGGATATGGAATGGCCAGCTCACTCGAGGAGGGCATTGGGGGGGTCGATACATTTACACAGGAATATGAAAAGCTTGTTGAATCTATTTCTGCAATGTTTCCAGAAGTGCGATGTGTCTTTCTCTCTCCACTTTCTCGAACCGATAAACCTTCCCAGAAGTCTGATGCACATCGTCAAGCACTTCGGGCCTACTCAGATGTCATTGCAAGTCTTGCTGCATCAAAGAAAAGCGTGTTTATCGACCTGTCTGCAGTCGCTGTCCGTCCTGAGGAACGAAAGAACCCAATTCATTTGAACGATAACGGTTACCGAACAGTCGCAATTGAGATTGGCAAAAAACTTGGATATTCAGAGGCGTGGCAAAGTAATCCGAATACCGAACGTCTTCGTTCTGTCATTTTGCAGAAAAATACATGGTGGTTTCATCGATCCCGCCCGGCCAACATGGCCTATGTTTTTGGTTTTCGAAAACGTGAGCAGGGGCAAAATGCAATTGAAATTCCAAAATATGATGCGTTGATTGCGGAGGAAGAGAACAATATTGCATCGTTGCGATCACTCGAGAACAACACATTTCATCCACGGTCTCCTCAAGTTGAATCACAATACGCCAAGTTTCAAAAGCAACCAACTCCCGAATTCACTGTTGGGAAAGACCTGGAGGTTACGCTTTGGGCTGAGAATCCTCAGCTCAACAAACCAATTCAGATTAACTTTGATCCGGCTGGTCGATTATGGGTTGCGAGTAGCGAAGCCTATCCAATGATTGAAGTTGGCCAATCATCCCCCGACAAGATTCTTATTCTTGAAGATACGAATAACGATGGACGAGCAGATTCATCAACCGTATTTGCTGATGGGTTGCTGATCCCGACGGGTATCGAGCCAGGTGATGGAGGTTGTTACGTCGCACAAAGTACAGATTTGTTATTTCTCAAGGATACGACGGGTGATGGGAAGGCAGATATGCGAAAGCGTTTGCTCAGTGGATTTGGAACCGAGGATACGCACCACAATCTGCATACACTTCGCTGGGGGCCAGATGGCCGCCTGTACATGAATCAATCAATCTACACACGCACGGATACGGAAACGTCTCGTGGGGTTGTGAGGCTGAAGGCGGGAGGAGGGTTTCGCTATCACCCTTCAACCATGCGAATGCAGGTTGTATTTCGTGGTCTCGTAAATTCTTGGGGGCATCAGTTTGATGCGTACGGACAATCATTCTTAACGGACGGGGCGGGTTTTTCTGGGGTCGCATTTTCTTTCCCGGGTGCAGTGTTTAAGCCAGTGCCGCATGCACGAAGGACATTGGATTTGATAAGCCCAGGCAACTACCCAAAGTTTGCATCATTAGAGATTGTGTATGGGAAGAGTTATCCGCCAGAGTGGCAGGGGTCAGTTATTACGTGTGACTTTCGGGCAAACCGTGTCACCCGGTTTAGTGTGTCTGATCAGGGGGCTGGATTTGTTACAAAGCAAGAAGATGACCTGCTTCGTACATCAGCCAGTACGTTTCGCCCCATTGATGTCAAGCAAGGGCCGGATGGAGCCCTCTACATTGCAGATTGGTCAAATCCGATTATCAACCACGGTGAAGTAGATTTTCGTGATGAACGCCGTGACCGTTGGCATGGTCGCATCTGGCGTGTGAGTTGGAAGAAAGCAAAGAATAAAAAGAAAGAGGATCTTACAAAACTCGAGACTGAAGCGTTGTTGAGGAGACTAGCCTCAGATGATCAATACACACGGAATCAGTCTCGACGTGTTTTGATGGAGCGGGGTCAAGAGAATATTGATACCGTACAGGAGTGGACAGAACATGCAGAAGATGAGTACAGCCAGTTGCAGGGTATTTGGCTCCAGCACTGTCTGGATAAGATCTCCTTGTCACAGATTTCTTCATTAGCGTCAGCCAAGGATCCACGCATCCGGGCTGCTGTCATTCGGGTAGTAAGTGATCTGGTGGATCCTGAGGCCGAGGCCTCACCTCCAATCAGCCTTTCTGAAGGAATGGGATTCCTGCGAGCAGCAATACATGATGAGCATCCACGCGTGCGTTTAGAGGCAATTCGAGGCCTCGGGAAATTGAAGACAGCTGAGTCAGCGACTGTTGCACTGCTGGCACTGGAGCATCCGCGTGACCGATTTATTGACTTTGCTCTCGCAACGACAATGGATGAACTCACTGATCCGCTTATGGCAGCATTACGTCAAGGCGAGTGGAAACCACATTCCTCCGGCCAGGAAGAGCAACTTGATTTTTTTCTGAGTGCTATCGAACCAACACGAGCCGCGGCATACCTTTCGAGACAGTTAGCAAGTGGCCCCATGCCATCAGATGGAAGTGGGCCATGGATCAATTTGGTTCGTACAACAGGAGGAAAAGCTGAGCTTACAACGATGCTCGATCAAGCCCTTTCGGGAGGCTTTGAGCCATCTGCGATAGCAACCGTTCTGAATGCGTTGTTTGAAGCGCATCGGGTTCGAAAAGAAAAGCCATCTGGAAATTTGAATGCCATAACATCGTTTCTTGAGTCACCTGATGAAGCTATCAGAGTGGCTGCAATTCAACTTATTGGGAGCTGGCAACTTGATGAACATGTGCAAAAGCTATTCGATCTTGCGGCGCACGGCGGTACGGATCGAATTTGTGAAGCAGCTATCGAAGCACTTCGAGTGGTCGGACCTCCTGGTGCCACAGCGCTCCGGCAGCTTGTAGGTGCGGACAATCGTGTGACCCGTTTACGAGCTATCGTTGCTGTAGCGACACTCAATCCACGCATTGCTGCAGAACCTTTTTTTGCAGCACTGTCACAATGTGAAAGTGAACAACAAGCGCTTGCGTTATGGCGGGGGGTCCTCTCAGCAAAAAATGCTGGAAAGGTCTTTGTGAAACTTTTGCCGAGTGAGGGTGTTTCCGAGTTGGCTGCACGAGCAGGTTTGATAGCAGCAAAAGAAGGGGGGCGTAACGAGTCTGAGTTGCTTGCCGCATTGTCACCATATGCAAAGATTTCAATGAAGTCACCTGCATTGACTCCTGAGCGAACGGCTGAATTGATTCAGCGTGTCAGGGATGAAGGTAATCCTGGGCGTGGCGAAAGTGTTTACAGTCGTGAGGATTTGCAGTGCATAAAGTGTCACGCGATTGGCGGGGTTGGTGGAAAAGTTGGGCCAGATATGACGAGTTTGGGGACGAGTGCACCAATCGATTACGTGGTGGAATCAATCTTTAAGCCAAATGCAAAGATCAAAGAAAATTACCACTCCGTCAATGTTCTTACGACAGATGGTCTGGTTGTATCTGGTATTGTCGTTCAAAGTAGTGACGGTGAATTAGTTCTTCGTGATGCCAATAATAAACTTATTCGTTTATCTCAGGAGGATATCGAATTTCAGAAGCCAGGTAAGTCGCTTATGCCGGAAGGACTTGTCGATCGATTGACTCAGCAAGAACAGATTGATCTCATTTCCTTCCTTACACAACTTGGTAGACCAGGCAACTATGCTGCGAGTCAAGGTGGTGTCGCTCGTGTATATGATGTGCTGGCTGGAACCCATCGTATTGAGCAGGGGGGCGTGAATCGAATTGTCTCAGGTCAACTCGCTGAAGGCTGGATGCCATTGCTTTCTCGCGTAAATGGAACTGTTTTCGGTAGCCAGTTAGCTGCCATGACAAAGCAACCGCATAACATCTCGCTGGTCCACGTGTATTTGAGAACCAACGTAGTAGTTGTAGACGATGGGGAGGTGACATTCAGTACGAATGGGCCAGATAAAGCGGATCTTTGGGTGAATGGACAGGCAATTAATGGGAGCAAGCATTTTACGACCCAACTCTCGAGAGGTTCACACTCGGTGATTGTGAGGCTGGATGCAAGGGACCTGCCGAACGCCTTTCGCCTGGTGTCTCGGGATGTCACCTTCGCCACGACTCGATGATTTGATGCTTCCTTGTTGGGAGAATCTTGGTCATTCAGAAAGGTTCTGAATACAGCACCAACTGATTTAAGAATCTTTTGAAAGGAGCGCCATCGCCGCATTGTGGCCGGCAATGCCACTGACGCCACCGCCCCGTCGTGCTCCTGATCCGGCAAGAAAAATATGTGGATCATCAGTTTCTGCACCCCAAAGCTCTTGTGCGGAGGAGAGGCTGTCATCCTCAAGAAAAGGAAAATCGAGATCGCGGTGGAAGATGTTTCCTTGAGGGAGTGCGACATCGGTTTCGAGATCGATAGGTGTCTTTACTTCGATAGCAAGTGAGCCATCAGAACACGGTGCCAGCACAGATTCAATAGGCTCGAGCAAATAGTCATTGAGGCTGGTAAGTGCTCTTTGGGTCACGCGTGCTTTGGTTTTCTCAGGATCTTTTTCAAAGAGTTCTATGGGAGTGTGAAGACCAAAAAGGGTGAGCGTATGAAACCCTTTCTGAATAAGTTCATCCGATAAAATAGTTGAGTCGGTGAGTGTGTGACAATACACTTCCAGCGGCAAGGGGTGGGGTATTTGTGCATGACGTGCATCTCGATAGGCAGCCTCCAGTTGAGAGTAACTTTCATTCACGTGGAACGTACCAGCAAATGCACGGTTTGGATCAATTCCTGCTTTGAGTTGTGGGAGTCGGGTTAAGAGCATATTGATTTTTATTTGAGCACCACTTAACGAAGCAGGCTCCATCAGATTGCGTAACCGTGCTAGGTGTTGAGGAGCAGCGGCAAATAGCAAATCTCTTGCGGTATACCGTTTCCCCAATACTGTTTTCACAGCCACACCATTGGAACCACTTTCCAATTGGTCAACCCTTGATCGTAGTTGAATATCGACTCCGCTATTCCGTGCGATTCGATGAAGCTCATGAATGAGCACGCCCATGCCACCTCGAGGAACCTTCCATTCACCGGTGCCGTTACCAATAATGTGATACAGAAAGCACCGATTTGCTTGCAGGTCACCTGCTGAAACAAAGGTGCCAATGAGCGCGTCAGTCAGTACAACACCACGTATAAGGTCATCAAAAAATTGATTGCAAATAAATTCATCAATTGGTTCTTCGATGAGATGCTGCCACATTGTTTGAAGCCCTATGTTTGCCTTAAGTGCTGAAGCAGTGCGAAGAGGTTGGAGCATCGTTGGGGCTAAACGTTTTGCAAACTCAGCAGCTGCGTTGTAAAAAGTTTGCCAGGCATTGCTGTCGCGTGTGCTTCCGGTGAGTTGATAGAAGCTTTCTGCTGTTGTCGCATCCCATTCACGATGTATAAGCAGTCCACCATGTTGACCATCTCGCTGGTACGGTGTGCATGAAGCGACGGGGCGAGGCAATGTACAGAAATTAATACCAAGATCAGAAATAATCTGATCAGGTAGCAGTGAAACAAGATACGAATACCGTGAGAGATAGGCGTCGTAATCTTGAAAGGTCTTAACGCTCGTGGTGGCACCACCGAGAGTGTCCTGGCTTTCGAGTAATAGAACTTTCTTTTTTGATTTTGCCAGGTAGCAAGCTGCCACTAATCCGTTGTGGCCTCCTCCGACAACAATGGCATCATAGATGTCGTTTGGCATGATATATGGTTTCGATTCTGTACGAGGTCCTAAGTGCTATGCGGCAGCTAGGGAAAAACATATCGGCAATAAGTTGGTTGGGCGTCTCTTCTGCGTAAATAGAGGGCAATCCAGAGTTTGTCTGAGAGCAAAACGTCTAGAGGGTGCCGAGTTCGCCCGAGAGAAAGAGTACGCCCGGCAGGACTCGAACCTGCAACCCTCGGTTCCGAAGACCGATGCTCTATCCAATTGAGCTACGGACGCATCAGGGATGATCGTAACGATTTTGCGGCTAATGTGCGCGGGAATGCATTCTTACTCGAGCGAAAACAAAAAAGTAGGTTATTCTTGTACCATAACGTGATTATTTTGTCGTCATCCTCTAGGTCCATCCAATGGCTGCCATCACCCTTCGTATCCTTCATGGTGCTGACCGGGGCAAGGCGTATGGTTCTCTCGCAACTCCCGTGACGATCGGGCGAGAAGAAGGCAATACGATACAGCTGAATGATGACCGAATTAGTCGGTATCACCTGAAACTGCAAAGCGATAATGACAAGATTGTTCTTACCGACTTAGAGAGTACGAATGGAACAAAAGTAAATGGTGAAGAGATTCAGGTAAGAATTATTCGTGATGGAGACATCATCGCGCTTGGTCGTTCTGTCTTACTCGTTGGATCTCATTCTGATATTGAGCGGAGAATAGCCGATATTGCATCACGGCTTTCACCAGCGAATGCAGAACAAGCTGGGGTCATGCGTGATCGACTTGAACGAATTAGTAACAATGAACGTGATAGTGATTCTGAAGTAGTGGAAGAACTCAATGAGGCCAGAATCCCATTACTTCCAGCGGAGCCACCTCCACTGCCATCACCCCTAGGGCCCTCGCAGGCAGCAGAGCTTGCTGAACTATTTGACTACATACAAGCAGCTCTTCGAGAAGCGACCGAATCGGCATATAAGCGACCAGGCGGGGAATCAGTCGAAATCGACTTTGCTCCATGGCAAGCTATTCTCGACCTTCAGGCTACTTTGGCCGAACTCTTGAGAAAGGTGAGTGAACCCGGGGACGACATGCAGTAGACTTGAGGTTTTCGTGAGGCACATGGATGAGCACGCTTCCTTTTACCCACTTACACTGTCATAGTCACTACAGTCTGCTCGATGGCGCCAGTACGATTGAACGTCTTATCAATCGTACCGTTGAGCTTGAGATGAATGCCTTGGCAATCACGGATCATGGCAATCTGCATGGGGCGCTCGAATTTTACACAGCAGCCCAGCAGGCAGGAATTAATCCCATCATTGGATATGAGGCCTACATTGCTCCGGGAAGTCGATTTCAAAAAGATGCAGGGAATCAGAAGGAGTCGAGTTACCATCTTACGCTTCTTGCAAAAGATCGAGTTGGATTTGCCAATTTATTACAGCTAGCCACAAAGGCATACCTTGAGGGTTTCTACTTTAAGCCAAGAATTGACCGAGAGATTCTGTCAGCTCACAACGAAGGCATCATTTGTCTTTCAGGGTGTTTGTCGAGTGAGTTCAGTCGTTCCTTGATTGGAACATCGTATGATCAACAAGAATCTTTGAAGCAGTCACGGGATATCATCGGATGGTTTCAAAAGACGTTTGGTGATCGATACTTTATTGAAATTCAAGACAATGGTCTCGATATTCAACGACAGGTTACGGATGTTGCGCTTGAGCTTGCCCGTGAAACAGGAGTTCCGCCGGTGGCAACATGTGATTGCCATTACGTGAATCGAGAAGATTCCGAAGCTCAAGATATTTTATTGTGCGTCAACACAGGCCGCTTCCGTAGTGATGCGACTCGTATGCGAATGGATTCAAGTGAATTCTTTCTCAAAAGTCCCTCGGAGATGCATTCATCATTTGAAGGTCTAGATCGCTCTACGATTACTGGTGCGGTGGCACGCACTCAGGAGATAGCAGATTCCGTTTCAATTGACCTGGATATGGGGAAACGCCATTTCCCAGGATTTGATCTACCAAGCGGTCGGACGGCATCTCAGGAATTACGTCAACTTTGCCTTGATGGATTGAGGGAGCGTTATAACGCTATTCCAAAACGTTGGGCTGATGGTGTTGTGAACAGTGAGTTACACACCGATGTCATGGATCGACTTGATCGAGAACTGGGAGTTATCGATACGCTTGGATTTGCCAGTTACTTTCTCATCGTATGGGACTTTGTACGCCACGCACGAGAAAATAATATTCCGGCCTCTGCAAGGGGCTCAGGAGTTGGTGCATTGGTGGCTTATGCTCTTTATCTATCACATGTGTGTCCTCTTGAGTATGACCTTCTCTTTGAGCGTTTTCTTGATATCAATCGCCTTGAGGCGCCGGATATCGACATCGATTTTTGTAAGCAAAGAAGAGGCGAGGTCATTGACTATGTAAAGAAAAAATATGGTGAAGCAAATGTTGCTCAGATCGGAACGTTTGGAACATTAGCTGCACGAGCGGCGATCAGAGATGTTGGCCGTGCGCTTGGTATGCCAGTCCCGCGCGTTGATCAAATTGTGGCTCTTGTGCCTGACCAACTTGGCATTTCGTTGGAAGAAGCAACGGTTCCCGGTTCCCAGTTGGCTGCCGCGTGTGAAGATGATCAAGACGTCGCAGAATTGGTTGATCTTGCAGGTCGCATTGAAGGATTAGCGAGAAACGTTGGTACTCACGCTGCTGCGGTTGTCATCGCCGATCGACCACTCGTGGAATATGTTCCCCTGCAGCGAGTGACTGGAAAAGAAGAAGTTATCACTCAGTGGGCGATGGGGGATGTTGAACGAGCCGGTTTGATGAAGATGGACTTTCTCGGTTTGCGGTACCTCACGGTGGTTGCAAAAACGCTCGATATTATTGAAAAAACAAGAGGCGTGCGTCCTGATCCATTCGCATTTCCACTAGAAGATAAAGAAACCTTTGACACGCTTTGTCGTGGAGAAACAAAGGGTATTTTTCAGCTCGAAAGTGGTGGTATCCGTGATCTGCTTCAGCGCATGAAGCCAGATCATTTTCTTGACATTGTGGCGGTGAATGCCCTGTATCGACCAGGTCCTCTCGAGGGTGGAATGGTTGATGAATATGTCAACGTAAAACATGGCCGAAAAAAGGCTGAGTTTCTTCATCCAGTCATGGAAGACGTGCTGGCAGAGACGCACGGCGTCATGGTTTATCAGGAACAGGTGATGAGGATTTTGGAGAGGCTCGGTGATATTGAGCTTTCCAAGGCGTATACCTGTATTAAGGCTATCAGCAAGAAGAAGTTAGAGGTAATCGCTGCCTTTCGCGAACAGTTTTTGGAAGGAGCACAAGCAAAAGGTCTTTCCAAGTCAGCGGCCTCTGACATGTTTGGCTTGATAGAAAAGTTTGCCGGGTATGGCTTCAATAAGAGTCATTCGACAGCCTACGCACTTCTTGCATTTCATACAGCGTACCTCAAGACACACTATCCAACTGAGTTTATGGCTGCGTTGCTGTCGGGTGATATCCCCGGTCGAAACTTCAAGAAGAAAGACGCTCTTGTTGAACACATTGAAGACTGTCGACGGATGGGGATTGACGTAGTCGCTCCAGATATCAATACATCAGGAGTCGATTTCACGGTATCGAATGGTCAAATCCTCTTTGGTCTGACAGCGATCAAGGGATGCGGTGAGCAGGCTGCTCTTGCCATCTGTAAAGAAAGGCAAGCCAACGGTCCATTTAGTGATCTGTATGATCTCTGTGGGCGCGTTGATCCATCTCTCGTGAATAAAACAGCAATCGAAAGTCTTGCAAAAGCCGGCGCACTTGATGCTCTTGCAGGTTCAGGTGAACATCGCGGTGCAATTCTTGCTGGAGTTGAACGGGCACTTGCGGCAGGAGCCGCACGAATGGCAGATCGCAGAAGTGGGCAAAAAAATTTATTTGAGGTTTT
>Ga0114925_10000486_pt1 | contig 17562 bp, 15 predicted proteins | sample SumtaG_2_FD_87287 | JGI IMG/M metagenome (GOLD analysis project Ga0114925, IMG submission 87287) | Deep subsurface microbial communities from Indian Ocean to uncover new lineages of life (NeLLi) - Sumatra_00607 metaG | ecosystem: Environmental > Aquatic > Marine > Oceanic > Sediment | place... | reverse complement strand
TGCATACCATATATTTTTGCTATTACGTCTACGGTAATACTCCCTTGCCTTTACTATCATTTTTTGAAAAATTCCAAGTCTACACCACCTCATAAATTTTCCGTGAGCCGTACTGGAACAATCATATTTTTCAGGAAGATTGTGCCATTGAATACCTGTTTTCAAAACAAAAATTATTCCATTAAACGCTTTTTTATTATCAAATTCAGGTCTGCCAACCCTGTTTTTATTTTTCGAAAGCAATTTTTCTATTTCATTCCACAAATCATTTGATATACTTTTCATCAAAAAAAGGGCTTTTCTCACTCAATTAATTTTCGGATAAGCTCTAAGAAAAAGAAAAATAATAGATTACACACAAAAAACGATATCAGACGATTCAGACGGCGTTCATATAACTTCACCACGAAGAAAGAAAAAGACACGATTGATACGTCCACCAAAAAAACAAAAAAAAGAGAAAAACTGAGCCAGCAACCCTTTGCCAATGGAACAATTGCAACAAACAATTTGGCACCAATAAACAACTTTGTTTACATTTAGCAGAAGACCACTCTATTAGAGCAGAAGAGCCATGTCAATGGAACGGATGCAATAAAATTTTTAAGGGTAATTCGAGCATGACCAATCACTTGCGTGTCCACACTGGTGAAAGACCTTACAGGTGCGAATTATGTAATTTTTCAGCTAAGCAGACCGGTGGCCTGTATTATCATCTGAACAAAAGCGCAGAACATAAACTAAACTTTGATGTACTATCTGCTAAAGAGCAAGCAATTTTTGTTGCAAGTTTGCAAAAAATGCCTACACCCACCACACAAAAACGACCAAAGAAAAAAAGAAAATGAAAATAAACTAAAGCCTTAATTGCATAGCATTTTAGGGTTTTTTGTAGTATAATTATTGATACATTTGACAGTTCGCACCCCACACGCTGCGCACGAGACGGATTGCTTTTTACTAAACAAGGGTTTCAAAAAATTGTACATGTAAGTAACAAAGAACGTTTTAAACCAATTGATAAAACGTGCACGTGCATGACGTGTCAAAATTATACCATCTCTTATTTGCATCATTTGTTTAAAGCAAAAGAAATGGTCGGCTCTACCTTAGCAACTATTCACAATCTTCATTTTATGGTTGAATTAATGACAAACTATCGATTAAAAATTTTAAATGATGAACTATGATAAAAAAAATAATATCTCGACAAAATGAAGCCGTTAAAAAAGTTTTTTCTTTACAAAGCAGTAAAGGACGCAAAAAAGCTGGTCACTTTATTGCACAAGGTGTACGAACCTGTGCAACATTACTGCAATCAGTAAAATTAATTCAGCTCTATGTAACAGAAGATATGCTCCACGAAGGACAAACATTGTTAGATACTGCGTCATTATCTGAAGATAATTTACTGACATACGTAAGTAATCCTATAATGGAAAAAATAAGCACAACAAAAAGCTCTAGTGGCATTGTAGGCGTATTTAAAAAACCAAAAACAGAAACCCAAGAACTTGGTAACGGTCTGGTCCTTGCACGCATTAGTGATCCAGGAAACATGGGAACTTTAATCAGAACATGCGCAGTAATGAACGGAAAAAGCGTTGTTGTTATTGAAGGTTGTGATCCATGGAGTCCTAAAGTGGTTCAAGCAACTGCTGGAACAATTGGTGCCGTTACAGTGCACGAATTAAGTTGGGATGAACTGCTTGCAAAAAAAGGTGATTCACAATTGAACGCCCTTGTTGTTAAAGGCGGTGAAAAACCTGAAACTATGAGTGAAAAAAAAAAATTGTTAGTTATAGGCAATGAATCGCATGGCATTCCAACTAAATGGGTTGATCAATGCGATGCAAAAATAACCTTATCCATGCCAGGAAAAACTGAAAGTTTAAATGCCGCTGTTGCAGGATCAATTGTACTTTACCTTGCATTCGCAGAGTAAATCAGTTTTTTTATATTTCACAAAGAAGCAAAAAGACTGCATAGTACTTAGTGAAACATTCACTAATTCATTAGATCAAAAAAATTGGAAAACATATAATGTCTAAACATAAATTATCCTTAGGCACCGCAATACTAGTCAACGTCAACATTATGATGGGTGCAGGACTTTTTCTTAACACCGTAGTACTTTCACAACGCGCTGGTATGCTCGGATGCTTTTCGTACATTCTTATAGGGCTTTTATTGTTGCCACTCATTGCATCTATTACAACATTAATTTCAATGCATCCTGACGGCGGATTTTATACCTTTGGGGCAAAAGAAATAAATCCTTTTGCCGGTTTTTTTAGTTCATGGAGTTATTTTGTTGGTAAATTAGCTTCTGCAACATTAATGATTCACACGTCAGTTTTACTAGTGCAACAAATTTTACCGGTATTACAAAACATAAGCCCCTTTGCTTTAGACCTTTTAATCATTGGTGCATTTGTTTTATTAAACATGCTTAACACCCAAACCGGTGCATCAATTCAACGTTGGTTCATGGGACTTAAACTCATCCCAATATTTTTTACAATTTTTGCAGGATTATTTTTAATAAGTGGATCAAATTTTACCAGTATTAATTATATCTGGGAAGGTATTCCTTCAACTATAGCTTTAGCTTTATTTGCTACAACTGGCTTTGAAGCAACCTGTTCATTAAGCAGTCAAATTAAAAATGCAGCTAAAAATGGCCGGCGCGCAATTTTTATTTCTTACGGAATTGTTATTTTAACTGCAACCTTATTTCAGTTTATGTTGTACGCAAGTGTTGGTTCACAGTTAGCAACCCAGGCAACTTATTTGGAAACCTTTCCAACACTGTTAGCGAAACTTTTTCCAACCTTTCCGTTACTTGCAAAAAAAATTGAAATTTTATTGTATCTTGCAATTGCATCGTCAGCACTTGGTGGTGCGTATGGCATTATGTACAGCAATACCTGGAATCTTTACACCCTTGCACAAAATAAACATCTTATTAAGTCTTCTTATTTTGAAAAATTGAATAAGTATTTTATTCCTTTTGCATGCGTTATTGCGGAAGGTTTTGTTTGTGTTCTTTATTTACTTATAGCGCGCGCTGATCAACTTTCTTTACAACAAATTGGGGCACTTGGGTGCGTGATCGCGTACACTGTGAGTGTTTTATCACTCTTAACTGCTAAAATTAAAAATAAGAAAACACCAGTTAGATGGTGGATTCCGATTCTGGGAATTCTAAATTGCGCATTCTTAATTGGATTTTGCATCTATAACTTTACTCTCTCAGGAATAACCCCTCTATACTCCTTTTTTGCCCTTCTGCTGTTCGGTGTAGCCATCTATTTCTACTCAAAACTATCAAATCAGAACAATCAGGAAAAAATCCACCAATAAACCCTTCCAATCGATCAATTCGAGAACCAATTGACTTTGAGAGCCCATGATTTAAACTTAGTAATAACTAGAGAAATTCTCTAAACACGTATGTGATACTCATAACGGAGGTTTTTACCATGAAAGAAATTACTATGAAAATAAAAAATCTTATGATTGGACTATTAGTTTTAGGTGGATTGGCATTTGCTCCAGCTTGTGCAACGAGCAGAACAGAGCAAGCGCAATACGTAAAAACACTGACAACCAAAATAAGCACTATCATAGATGATATCGGTCATCGAACAAAACTGTTGTTTGATAAAAATCATAAAGAGAAAGTCGTATACCATATTAAACATGATAAAAAAATACTTAACGAAATATGGAACGACGTCATTGTTCCTCATCAAAAACAAATAAGGGCTTATGCAACAGATGCTCAATCAAAAATGTACTACCAAGCGTTGGTAATTGTTAATCACATTTTGAATACTTTGTATGAAGAAATGACTAAGCTTAACAATGTCATATCAGACAAAAAAAACTGGAAAAATAAAAAGGGCAAAATTACCGGTAAATCGCTTACTCAAGCCATTGAAAAACAGATCAATAAATCGGTCAAAAAGTACGCCAATCTTAATGACCTACTCATACAGCTGGAAAATAAATTACTTGATCTTAAATTCAACGATACAGCTGAACTTATCAGTGAAATTATTGCACAATTGAGTGACGCTAAATCTATCTTTACTCAATCAAGCTCAGGAAACGAAGCTGCAATAGCAAAAGCTGTCGTGATCCTTGGCAAAAAAATGAGATAACTATCGGGGAAACTGGAGGTTAACTGATTTTTACCTTGTGAAAAAGAACATAAAAAAAGGGGCTTTCCTATTCGGGAAGGCCCCTTTTTTATTGCTCTCTTTTGTTAAAATAGCGTTAAAATCATCCATTCCGCCCCATATTACAGGCCTTTTAAGCCTTCAAATTTGCCCCTATCGCCAAATTTTAGTAAAATAGTGTAAGATTATTCATCATGGTAATTTTATTATTGCTTATCGGCCAATATTATGGTCGATCGCAACTACCACTGAAATATACGGGGATTATGGGTAATTTAGGAAATAAACCAAAAATACAGTTTGATGTCATCGTTGTTGGTGGTGGGCATGCAGGAATTGAAGCAGCTTATGCATCTGCTCGTATGGGGTCAAAAACTGCCCTCATCACTCTGGACCTCGATAAAATAGGTCTTATGCCCTGCAACCCTTCAGTTGGCGGTGTCGGCAAAGGACATATCGTATATGAAGTGAGCGCAATGGGTGGCCTGATGCCTCAACTCTGTACACAAACCTATGTACAAGCACGCATGCTTAATACACGCAAAGGACCTGCCATACAGGGGCTTCGTTTGCAAATCGACAAATACGCCTACAATAAACTCAGTAAAAAAATGTTAGAAAAAACGGACAACCTTACTCTGGTTGCCGGCATGGTCGATGAAGTACTTTTGGACTCAAACAATACCGTAACTGCTATCAAAACAAATTCAAATGAAATCTATCATACACGTACTGTCGTTTTAACAACTGGTACTTTTTTAAATGGTAAAATTCATATCGGTGAAAAAAATCATGCTGCTGGGCGCCGAGGCGAACAAGCCGTAACAACCCTTTCTGCTTTTTTAAAAAAAATTGGTTTGCGCATGGGGCGCCTAAAAACAGGAACACCTCCTCGTTTAGCACGTGAAAGTGTAGACTTTAGCAAACTTGAATATCAAGAACCAGATTCACTTAATTACTTGTTTGAATTTTATCCACACGAAGTAAAAAATACCCATGCCTGTTATATTGCGCACACCAACGAAAAAACACACACAATCATTAAAGATAATTTACATAAATCTGCAATGTACAGCGGAAACATGAGTGGTAAAGGCCCACGCTATTGCCCATCAATTGAAGACAAAATAGCACGTTTTCCTGACAAACAATCACACCACATTTTTGTTGAACCTGAAGGCGTAGGAGTCGATGAAATTTACCCAAGTGGAATTTCAACTTCTTTACCCTTAGATGTTCAACAAAAATATATCAACAGTATTGTTGGCTTTGAAAATGCAATAATAACCAAGCCAGGATATGCGATTGAATATGATTTTGTACTGCCAGATCAATTAACTGAAACATTAGAAGTAAAAACAGTTGATGGTCTTTATTTAGCAGGACAAATTAACGGAACAACAGGCTATGAAGAAGCAGCCGGACAAGGCATTGTTGTTGGAATTAATGCAAGTTTAAAATGCAAACGTCAAGAACCGTTTATATTGGATCGTGGTGAGAGTTATATCGGTGTTATGATCAATGACCTGGTTAACTTGAGTGTTGACGAACCATATCGAATGTTTACTTCACGCGCTGAACGCCGTTTGCGTTTACGACAAGACAATGTTTTTTTACGATTAACTGATAAAGCATATAATCTTGGACTTATTGATGAGCAAATGCACCAAGATTTTACAAAAGAAAAGATAATAATTAAAGAAACGCTTGAGCGTATTAGATCAAAATTTAGTAATTCACAAGCTTTAAAAACTTTTGATGACATTACCTGCAATGAGCAAAAATTGCGTGATTATATAGGCAAACAAGTGTCTGGCCGAGCAATTGCAGTTATTCATGCTGAAATACGATATGAGCCGTATTTACTGCGTGAAGAGCAAGAAATAAAGAAAAATAAGCAATATCAGTCCCTCGTTTTACCAAAAGACCTTCTTTACAGTGATATACAAGGACTGTCTAAAGAACTGCAGGAGAAGCTCAACAGGTATAAACCAGCCAATATTGCTCAGGCGGCCTTAATTCCAGGTATTACACCCGCTGCATTATCGCTTCTGATCTTTAAAACACGAATGCGAAGCAAAGAAAACAAACAATGAAATCAACCCAGAAAAGACCGCTATAACAGGATCAGGAGGAGGTTTTAGGGGGGCTTTTGTCCATTGTTTTAAATTCAGGTATAATTAGTAGCGCAATCTATAGTGTATAGTGTAGGTTATAAAAATAATAGGTGTGGGAGCCTGATAAAAAATACAGCTTCTACGCCTATGTGTCACATAGCACGGCACCCTGGTATCTCTAGATAAATTAGAAAAGTGTGGCTTATTATGGTTATGGGAACAAATAGGGGCCCATACATTTTATGTAGGAATTTAAAATTATGAAGAATGTATTTAAAAAATTAAACCATGCCGGACGGTATGCTCTTTTATTAGGATCTCTTTTCCTCGCAACTCCACATGCTGTACAAGCCATCAGTCCATCTCAAGCAGTAGCATTTATTAAAAACAAACTGGGCCTTACTACAAAAACAAATCTTACTCAAGACACAACCGATGATGTTAAAGAGATATGGATAGAAAATGATTTTCTAGAAGCTGTAGAAGATTTAGGCCTTCCAGAGACCATGGAACCATTGATAGAACAAATGGATATCTTCATGAACCAACAACATATTCCACTTGGTTTTTGTACGAAAATTGTAATTAAAAACGACAAATGTCGATTATCATGTTCACTTTCGGTTAAAACACTTGCTCTTATGCTCCAAGAAATAGCAAAAGTACCTGATTTAAAAAAATTGCCAGAGGCATTTAAAAAGCGTGTAGTTCAACCCAATAAATTTTTGAATTTTTTATTTCCCCATATAAAAAATTCCGATAGTTTATTTTGCACATTAGCTGATCATATAAATTCACGTATTGTGTTTAGTTATGACTTTAGTCCAGAAGAGTTAGGAGAAGATGTCAGCATTGCACTCACTATTTTGGAAAAAATGAAACAATGGCAAAAAACACCTCCTTCATATAGCAATTCTTGGAAACGCCTGCTCTTTAATCTAATCGTCAGAAGAGAAGTTAAAATCGTATTTGTCGACAACTAAACTATGCCAAAAAAAGGCAGGCTCTTATTAATCATCAAGGGAAGTTTTGAAAAATGATAATAAAAAAGTATCACTCGTAGGTATTGGTTTATTAGCAGCACTCATCATGGTCAACGTACAATCAACCCAACAACAAATTCAAAAAAAAGTTACACAACAAGAACTAAAAAAAAAGGAACTCCGCAAAAAAAAAACAAAATGTCCCAAACAAAAACAACACATTCCTCTTGAATATTCCCAGTCAGAAAAAATAAAAAGTACCCCGGTGAAGGTTGAACCTACGTCGGGGTTAAATTTTGACTCTCAGAAAAACAAAAGAATTATCACTGTCCATAACGGGATCACCAAAGATATGATTGCATATCACCGTTTTGGTAAACATGTGCCCACTTTTGAACTGACTATCAATGGTCAGAAACTCAATGAAGGTGACTCACTCAAAATAGAAACTGGTAGAAATAATGTCGACGTCCATTACAAATATTCTTTTGGCAGCTATAAAGAAGGTGAAGAAACAATTTCTTGTGCAATTGATCCAAAAAAAAACGAATGTACACTTAATTTCTTGTGGAAAAAGAAACCTCATGTTATACTTAAATAGCGAACAGCGCTATCATTTTTAAACCGAGTAACAAACAACATGCCAGGTCAACTTTTACATATTTATGGGCCACTTTTTATCAATAGCTTCGGTCTTTTTGTTGGCATAGCTCTTATAATTTTTTGCTATTTTGTAGAAAAAGAAATTGAAAAAAAACACCTTATCTCACGTAACAACTTTTCTCATCTTCTTGTTTTAAGCGTTTTTGCGGCTCTTATAGGCGGACGCACCCTTTATGTAATCAATAATTGGAATTCGATCAACAACATCTACCATTTTTTTGATATTTGGAATGGTGGCTTTTCCTTATTAGGAGCTGTTTTAGCATTGCTTATTGTTATTCCGCTTTATCTTAAAGTTAAGCGGATTACTATCCTACCCTTTCTTGATGTGCTAGCTGTTTATGTTCCCTTATTTCAATCCATTGCGCGTATTGGATGTTTTTTTGCCGGTTGCTGTTATGGCCAAGCAGTTCATTTACCGTGGAGTACTATTTATACAGAATGCACTTTTCTTGTTCCGCTTAATGTACCATTACATCCTACACAACTTTATAGTTCTCTTCTCCTTTTTATTATATTTTTATCAATGAGATACATATTTAAACATCAATATAACAAGCCAGGACAACTTATAACACTCTATCTTATTCTTATTTGTTGTGAACGAATAATGATAGATTTTCTCAGAGGCGATCGAGAGTTTTTTTCTAGTAGACAAATAACTCTTCTCTCCATTCACCAAATAGTTGCAATTATTCTTGCACTCGGTGCGAGCATAGCATTTATATATTTTGGTCGACAAAAACAAGTAACTATAAATAAAACAGTATGAATATATTTGCGCACATAAAATCAAAATTATCAATATTAGAAGTCATCAATAGTTATACAACACTTAAAAAAGCTGGTCTGTATTGGAAAGGACATTGCCCTTTTCATAGCGAAAAAACAGCTTCTTTTACGGTCAGCCCCCACAAAGATATTTTTTATTGTTTTGGCTGTCACACCAGTGGTGATCTTGTATCTTTTATTTCCCAAATTGAAAACTGCTCTCCACTAGAAGCAGCACAATTTCTTGCCGACCGTTACAATATAGAATTACCTACATCAGTCAGCTATGCACAAAATACGCAAAAAAAAAAACGTTATTTTGAAATATGTACTATTGTTGCTGATTGGTGCCATAAAAAATTACTTTCTTGCCCACCAGTTTTACGTTATCTTGCATCGCGATCAATAGAAAAACCTGAGAGTGATTATTTTCATCTCGGTTATTTGCCAGGCGGGCCACAAGCGTTGCGCATTTTTATCAAACAAATGGCGCAGAACAATATTTTAGTGGAAGACCTAATTCAATCTAATATTCTCGTCAAAGGAAAGCGAACGGTCTATTCCCCTTTTGAAGAACGAATTATTTTTCCTATTCAAGATCACATCGGCCGCTATTGCGGGTTTGGAGGCCGAACGTTCAAACCTAACGATGATCGTCCAAAATATTACAATTCAAGAGAAAATGATTATTTCATAAAGGGGTCCCTCCTTTTTGGGCTTGATTTAGCTAAAAAAAGAATTCAAAAAACAGAAATAGCATTTTTAGTGGAAGGCTATACCGATTGTATTGCAATGATAAAAGCTGGATATCATAATACAATTGCTACTCTAGGAACTTCATGCACTGAAGAACATTTAAAAATACTGAGTCGATACACACAAGAGCTTATTGTGCTTTTTGATGGAGACAAAGCAGGTCAACACGCGCTCGTTCGTTTGGCCAGTCTCTGTTGGCAAGTCACCCTAGATTTGAAAGTTATACCGCTACCAACAAACGAAGATCCTGCCTCATTTTTAGAAAAAGGGGGAGATCTAGCATCATTGATCAATGACGCTCAGGATATTTTCTCGTTCTTTGTTGCTACCCTGGCAAAAGACTTTGCGACAAAACCCCTGATGGTCAAACTGAAGCAAGCCAAGAAAATGATTGATGTACTCCATAAAATAGACGATCCACTCAAACGAGACATCTTACTCCAACGAGCATCAGAGGCCATGCAGATCCCTTTTAGCTCCCTACAAGCAGCAGCAACAGCAAAAGATCGAGAAACACCAGCATCGACAGGTGATTTAATCAACAATACTGATAGAAAGGAATCAGAGGCCAATAGCACCCCAAATAACGCTTCACAAGCTGTTTTGGTCAATGATGTTTTTTGTGCTATAATGAACGATATAGCTATTTTTAATAAACATAATGTTAAGTATCTTCTTAGTTTCTTTCCACCGCAAATGCAAAAGATTTTAATGGTTCTAAACACAAAAATTGAAAAAGAACCTTCAGGGGTCAGCTTTTCACAATTTTTCGACGAGTTAGAGCTCAATGACAGGTATTATGTTAGTCAGATTTTACTCAAAGAAACAGAAAAAAAGGACGATCACGTATTCGAATACCTCATTATGCAGCTGCAAAAAAGACACTGGAAAGCTATAGCTCACGCGATAAAGAAAAAAATCGAACGTGCAAAGCAAGAAAATAATCAAGAGCATATTATTCAGCTTTTGCAAGATTTTATGGCATTGAAAAAAAAGATGGTGGGAAAAAACCTTATATGATGCAAGGGGGTCAATAAATGAAGAAACCTACTACAAAGAAAACCAAAAAAAACAAGCTCATAGAAGAGCTTCCTCAAAAAATCGCCGAGAAGATTTTACAACAAGGAAAGCAAGGTGGTGGCACCCTTGTTTTCGAGGATGTAATTGAGTTGTGTACCAAAAAAAACTTCAGCGAAAATGCAACAAACCAACTACTCTTCTTGCTAGACAAAGAAGACATTGAACTCGTCCAGCAAGAAGAGGCCAATTCATCAGAACCCGAAACCACCGCAATAGCAACTACCGATGATGAAGAACCAGCTACTCATTTGAAGAAAAAAATTGCTGGGCCCATTGGTGTGGATGAAGAGGACGATGACGATGATGACAAAAAAGAACACGTCAGAAAAACTATGGGCGGTAGTTCGGCACAAATAACCGATCCAGTGAAATGTTATCTCCGTGATATCGGTAAAATTCCTCTTTTAAACAAAAAAACCGAAGCATTGATCTCGGATAAAATCGCATCAAGTAAAATCGAGTCCATAGATATCCTTTCACACTTTTCGTTAATATACAAAGAGTTTATTGTTCTTGGCGATAAGCTAGACAAAAAGACGATTTCGTTAAAAGATATCATTCAATTTTCTAAGTTTGACGAAGAAAATTTTCCCATGATTGCGCAAGAAGAAAAAACATTACTTAAGAAAATTGATAAGATAAACAAACTTATCGATAATGAAGAAAAAATTTACCAAAATAGAAATGAAATTGGTGAAACTCTTCGATCGATTAAATTTTCAAACAAGCTTATCCGTAAACTTGGCAAAAAAGTAGAACGATCTTTAAATAAAATCGAAGAAAAAGAAGATATTATAAGCAACACTGAACAACAAATTGTAAATCTCAAAAAAACCAGATCGCGAAGCAAAGAGACAAAAAATGCCATCGAAGAGTTAGAGAAAGAAGCTCAAGTTGCAAAAAAACATATTAAAAAGATTGAAGCTGAAATAGGATTAAATACCAAAGAAACACGTGGATTGTTTAAGAAGTTTCTTGCAAGCCAGAAACGGGATAAAGAGGCAAAAGATAATCTTGCACAGGCCAATCTTCGGCTTGTGGTTAATTTGGCTAAAAAATATGTTAATCGCGGGCTACACTTTCTTGATTTGATTCAAGAAGGGAACATCGGTCTCATGAAAGCCGTTGAAAAGTTTGAATTTGAACGTGGTTATAAATTTTCAACCTATGCAACATGGTGGATTAGACAAGCAATTACGCGTGCTATTGCAGACCAATCACGTACGATTCGTGTTCCGGTTCACATGGTAGAAACACTCAACAAAATAAACAAAATAAAACGTATTTTTATTCAAGAGCACGGCAGAGAACCGACCCATACAGAACTTGCAAAAGAACTTAATATTGATGAAAAGAAAATTAAAAACATCATCAAAATATCCAAAGAACCAATTTCACTTGAAACGCCTGTTGGCGACAGTGAAGATGCATTTATTAAAGACTTCATTGAAAGTGATAGCGATTTTACACCGTCAGATACTGTTGCAAATAATGATCTTAAAAAACGCGTTCGCGAAGTTCTTAAAACACTTACTCCACGCCAAGAAAAAGTCATCAAGATGCGTTTTGGTATCGACGTTGCTTCCGAGCATACGCTAGAAGAAGTTGGAAAAGACTTTTCGGTCACCCGTGAACGCATTAGACAAATTGAAGTCAAAGCCTTACGAATGTTACGGCACCCGTCGCGAAGTAAGCAATTACGAACATTCTTTGAAAAAGAATTTGATGAAAATCTAACTGATGAAAATCTAACTGATGACGAATCGTCAGAATAAAAAATGAAGCCTCGGTTTTTAAGCCGGGGCTTCATTTTTGTTCACACTCTTCTACTTCCCCCCAACAATTTATTACTCTTAATACCAGATACTAGACCGAAAAAATAAAGGGGATGAATTATATGAAGCGTACAATTACTTTTCTATTTTTATTTGTACTTTCTACCACAACAATTATGCCTGCATCTGAAAATAAAACCGGTTCCATAAACGAACAAACAGAAAACACATCACATGAATATTTAAATGATACCGATAAAGAAGTCATCAGTATTTTTTCAAAAATACTGATACACTTTGCAAGTATTATTCAGGCTCCATATAATCCCGCTGTTCTTGGCCCTAACCTTATAGGCATTGCTGCAGGCATCATCAATGTTGCAATGCAGACATTAAAAACAACAAAGAGTCCAATGAACCTAGACCAAGAAACCATAGAACAACTTCGTCTTATACAAAAACAACTACATACTCTGTGTTGTGATAATCTACAAGCTTAATAACTAAAAATATAAAAAATAGAATCATTATTATGTGCAGTTACTTTTCCATTGCAGCACTAACTTTTGTTTTTAAACTCTTTTTATGGTATTTACTAAAAGGTAAGTAGTGTTAACATCAATTAAATCTATTTCTCTAAAAGGAGATGTCATGCTTCCGCGACACGAAGGATCTCGAGATCCTGTACATTTGAACAATTCTGCGCCCCCCATAGCGCCCCCCGTATCAAACGAACAACAATCATTTTCAATTATTCGCCTCCTCTCTCCCCTTATTCTGCTTTCTCTGCTTCCCTTTTTCATGTCATTCTGTATTTGGTTCTGCCAACAGTAATGAGACCACTCATTCATAATAACTGTATATACGTCATGCTTGTTTGCCCCATGTAACATACTTTATTAATGACGAACTAAATTCAGGATAAAACAATGAATAAACATAAAATAACTGGTCGTATTATTACATTGTACAGTATGGTCATCTTGTGCGTGTTGGCTGTTTGCGACACTCACGAGCCGCACGTACACATTGAATATGATTGGAAAAAGGAAACAATTTGTGAAAGAAACATAAGAGCATAAGGGCTTTTTATGCATACCAACAGAGCATGATACAGTGGATCGTTGCAAGCTGTTCGTTTAATCTTCTACTGTAGGAAACACTGATGTCAAAAATCCAATTGTTGCTGTTATTGGCAATTCATGTAGCTTCACTTTATGGAGTTATATACTATTCACTTCATGCAATTAAAAACAAAGTTAACTTGCGTAACGAATCTGCAATAATTTTTGCACTTGCTTCAATTGCATTCCTCACATACCCAGTGCTCGATTACCTTCCTAGATTTATGGCAGTAATGCGCTCACTGATCTCTTAAAAAAATCGCCCGGGGTTTTCCCGGGCGTCATTTTACCCTCGTTTATTTACTGTTTTTTTCTTGGCACCAATAATATCTTCTATCACTTCTTTAATGACCGCTTGTTGTTGCGTAACAGCAAAACGAGACAACCCGCTCAGTTCGTCAACTTCTTGCTCACCGTATTCAAAATTGAATGTACTGCAATAACCCGATTCTATACACGCTCTCGGATCAAATGTATCAGAATACTCAGGATTTTTAATGAGTGGAAAATACACAATCACCGGGCAATCAAGATTGCTATCATCTTTAAAGACACTGACTATTTTTTTATCAATGTCGGTGTAGTCTATTGCGGGAAATGCAAGACCCTTTCGCCACGCATAGTCTTGCGCTTTGCGCAATTGATCGCCTGGGCTTGCATCGGCTGAAGAATCATAAATAATAATACAATCAACATGTCGCTCAGGACGTAAAAGTGGCGGCAATGGTAAATTAAAGTCTATGCCAGCATCAACCAATGAAAGTTCTTTTTCTTCCGTCCACGGACATGGTTTATTAAAAGTGTAGGTAAAGTTTGCAAGTACCGACGGAAATAAACGGACTTCATCAAGAAGATCATAGGCTAACAAATGAATGAGGGTTTCTAAGCTACGAGAGACAGAGTCTGGCAAGTAAGAACCTATTGAGATTAATTGATCAGCAGTTATGCGCACAACATCTTCAAGGTCAACTTCGAAAGCCGATCCAAAAACACCCATAAAATAACCAAGACTTTGCTCACGCGGACTATTAGTGGATAGACCCTTATCAAACTTTCTACCGTAAGCCCATATCGGAATGTACGCCTTTAAGTATGAACTGCCGATTTCAAATGGCGTGACTTCAAACCATTCGTATGGCTGTGAATTCGTTGCGATTGTTGTATAAATGGGAAATGGGTACGCACCCATATCTACACCACAATGTGTTTCGCTAAGAGTGGCCTCAATTCGTTTTTCTCCTAAATCAAATAATAATGTGTTAGCAAGAAGCGCGCCATAAATATCCATTGCAGAAATGTTTTGGCCATACAAAACTTTTTCTAATAACCGACTTATAAGTTTTGAAAGTTCAAACGGATTTGTTAAGTGATCGATACCATCTTTTATTTTTTGTTTCATTCTGTGAGAATAAACTGATAGTTCATGACCCGATGCTATCCACGGCGCCATTGCCCATGTTGAACCAGAAAGACCTGCCATGTACGTCAAGCTATTAAGCAGCCCAATATCTTGTGCACCTTGCAAAAACCCTAACGAAAGAACCATGGCCCGAAAACCACCCCCGCTGCCGCAAAAGGCTATAGTCGGCACATAGTTTTCGTCAATGCGTTTATCCAACATACGCTCAAGTGCACTCTGAACCACAAATTTCCTCATCTTAACTGTGGCTATTTCTGCTGCACATAATTCATCATTTTCAGTAAAACGAACTTTAGCAAAAAAATCTCGGTACGCATGGTTGGGTAAAAACTGCTGATAAAAATCATCCGAAATCTCTAAAATAGTATCCTTCAGGTCAAACCATCCCTGAGACAGGGTGTTGTACATATCTGACAATACCCCCTTATTTACCGTAAGGGCCATTGCGTGCCTACGGTTTAAATATGCCCTGTAGCCAGGGTCCATACCTGAAAGACTGCTTCCTATCAGTAAAAAGGCAAGTAAGCGTTTCATACCTGTACTCCTTATTTTTATAGGGATGAATTTTAATTCGGACCCATCCTAACACTCCTTTAGGGATAAAATCAAGAACTACCCCTGAAAAAACACCCAATCAACCCTTTATTGAACTGATTGACAAATAGAATAGTATTGGTATGCTTATAGTAAATAGAGAATACTAATAGGCCAAAATGGGGCTTATTAATAATTGGAGGTTATTATGAAAAAGAATACTTTTCTATACGCTGCTTTTGCAGCATTTATGACGCTTTTTACTGGTACAGCTCAATCATATGTAAAAGAAATGGACGTTTGGAGTAATGGGCATCAAAATTTATTCTGTCTATCAGATAGACATATTAAAAGTGAACACAATACATTACAAAGACAAGCTTTAATCCAACAAGCTAACAAAGATGATGGATTAATTATTGTCGAAGATATGCTTGATTACAATGGAGATAAACCCCAAGTACAATCGTTTGTTGACGATTGGAAAAAGGAAGCGTCTAGTGATAACAATACACAATTGTTACTTGGATTATCTGATCATTTACAACGCAATAATATCCAACGTGATAACGTAGAATTCAGACAAGAGAAAATGGCATCAATGTTAGGACTCTCAGTGTCTTCTCAAGATGTATTTAATACATTCAACAAACTTGAAACGCAGCTTAAAAATTCAAGCAATAAGCAATTTAGTGCTTGCTACCAAAATATTCTTGAAAAACGTGATAATAATCTGATCCGTAGCTGTAAAAAATTCTTTGACAGGTTCAAAAGTGGACAACAGTCTTTAAAAGAGCTATTACCAGCTGTTGAATATGACACCAGCTATGACAGCATACTAACTCTGGTAAAAAATCATACAACAATGAATAGTTATGAAAAGAAGAAAACCCTTCTGCTCCTGTATGATATACCATTGATCGATGCCCATATTATTCGTTCAATTGAACAAAATAAGCATTGTACAAATATCTATGTTTGTGCTGGAGGTGCCCATATAAACAATATTAATAAACACCTTGAAGCACTCGGTTACAAGTACATAGATTATATTAAAGGTGATCAACCCGTTGCTAATGAACCAGCAGCACTTGATTTAGAAAAAGCTTTCGGGCAAGCCAAATCTTTTGAGCTTGCTAAACCAATTGCACAACCAAAAGCAGACAAATACTTATTATACATTCTTTGTGTCATTGCTTTTGCTTTGTGCGGATTGGTTTTAATTCTTTTCAAAAAAATGAATCTAAGTTTTTTAGTCATACTTGCAGCCCTTGCTGCAAATAGCGCAAGCGCACATATTTATAGAATGGATTGTTGGAATAATGGTCAGCAAACAATTTACACCTTAGGTGATTTCCATATCACGAATAACAAAGACAACCAAAATGCTGATCAACAGAGAATAGACATTATTTGCGAAGCAAAAAAACGTAATGCAGTAATTCTTGTAGAAGATATTCATCCAAATACTCAAGCATTAATGAACAATCCTATTGGATACGACACAAACAAAAATTATTATTACAATGCTGACGTGATAAACGAATTAAAAAATGATAGCGTTACCCCACCTATTTTTGGCCTGGTACCGTGTTGTCATGATGCACACACACCAGCTGTTAATATTGAATTTAGACATTCAAATAACGCATCAGGACATGGTAAAGCTGTAAGTGCAAAAGATAGTTTTGCGGTATCACAAAATATCAGAAATGAAATCTGTACTTACAATGATGGCGAAGTTCTTAACAACTACTACGCAAAAATAATTGGTGAATACGACCGTTGTATTCAAGATGGTGCATCATTTTTTGATCAGATAAAAAACTGTGGTTCAACAAACATTAAAGAACTCATGCCACAACTAAAAAATAATCGTGGTACAGATGCTGTTTTACGTTACCTTGGTTGGAGTAATCCAACTATTAATGATTCAACAGCAGATGAAAAAAATGATTATGCAATAAACTTCTATGACCTCAACCTCGTTGATATGAAAATTTTACATGAGATTCATCAACACACATCACAACCAATTTTTGTATGTGCTGGTGCTCTACATATTAGAGGAATTGCACCCGTGCTTGAAAAGCTCGGGTATAAAAAACTTGCTACTCACGGTCAAAAAGACGCGTTTGAAAGTGGTAAGTTT
>Ga0114925_10000484_pt1 | contig 17583 bp, 20 predicted proteins | sample SumtaG_2_FD_87287 | JGI IMG/M metagenome (GOLD analysis project Ga0114925, IMG submission 87287) | Deep subsurface microbial communities from Indian Ocean to uncover new lineages of life (NeLLi) - Sumatra_00607 metaG | ecosystem: Environmental > Aquatic > Marine > Oceanic > Sediment | place... | reverse complement strand
ATTAATAATGATACGATTTAGAGGGTCAACATATAAAGTAAAGCGGAATGCCTTAAAGTTAAGTGGGAAGGGAATTCAAGATATTTCTGAGCTCGTAGGACTAGAAAATCTTACTGATTTAAAAGCTTTATATCTCTCAGGTAATCAAATTACCGAAATTAAAGGTTTAGGGTCATTAAAATATTTAAAAATATTAGACCTCAGACATAACAAAATTTCTGAGATTAAAGGATTAGAAAATCTTGAACTTCTTCAAGAATTATATTTAGATGGAAATAACATTACAGAAATAAAGGGATTAGAAAATCTTTTTAATTTGAAAGTATTGAGCCTCTCTAACAATCCTATTCCTAAATATACAATTGAGAAACTAGGAGGATTTGGTATTATGGGATATGTTAAAGAACCTCAGAACTTTGTAGCATATTCTTCTCAGAAAAAAAAAAGACTAAAAAGAAAAGGATTTTTCAAGCTAGATTGGAAAGAGACGCACTTGACAAAATAAAACAAATGATACGTGTTTCTACTCGGATAAATTTAGACCGGATGCAAGATGCACTTGACATGGATAATAAAACTTTTAACGATAAAATATTCGATTGGGCGGAAGAATTTGAATTTATTATCGATGGAGATTATTTAATAATAAATAAGGAAACAATTTCAGATTTTATTGATTCTCTAGATCGGCAATTTGCTATGTGGGAAAAAGCTGAAGAAGAAAGAGATGGAAAAATCTAAAATTTGGGAAAAAAATGGATGAAAATACATGAGTGATACTAAATCTGTGAATTTATTAGCATTAGGCATTATTTTTTTATTCTTATTTACGATCTTAGTAGCGGTATTGGCTTGGATTACATACGGAACTATAGAGGGGGTATTAGGTATGTTGGCGTATATTCTTGTAGGAATATTTTGTATTTTTCCTTGGATTATACCATTTGTTGGAATACCATTAGCACTGTTAAATATTTTTGGTCAATTTGGTACTAATATGTACAATTTGACTTTGAATTTAGCTCATTTAGATTCCAGTTGGATGTCTTTCGTGTGGTATTGGATTGTAGCCATTTGCGCAATAATTATTGAAATTTTAATGTCAATTCTCATAATTTCATGGATAAATGCTTGGAAATATAAAGAGAAAGAGGAGCCAAAAGCCAATTTTGCCTTAATTAATTGTAAAATAATTGATGGAAAACGCGATAGTAAAGTAATTAATGATGGAGTAATTTTAATTAAAAACATTGTGGAAGAAGGCGAAACACCTGGCTTAATTATAGATGTTGGCAATTCTAAAAATATAGAAATTCCTCCAGATTATAAGAAAATTGATTTGAAAGGGGATTATATTCTACCTGGTTTAATAAATGCGCACTGTCATTTAACGGGGTCTGGAAAGCCGATGAAATTAATGAATGCTAGTGATGAATTAATGGAAAAAGCCGCAAAATTATTAGATTTACGTATTGTAAAGATGGTTCTTTTTAAATTGATAAGAAAGAATGCCTTTAATGCTTTAAATGCGGGTGTAACAACTCTTAGAACAATGGGAGACCCAAGTTATTTAGATGTTAAGCTTCGGAAATTAATAGAAAAAGGCAAAATTAAGGGGCCAAGATTAATTGTCGCAGGTCGAGGAATATGTATTACTGGTGGACATGGGGGGCCTATGTCATTCATTGCAGATTCTATCCCAGAACTTAGGAAGGCTGTAAGAAAAAACCTTCGAAATGAAGTCGATTTCATAAAAATTCTTTCTACTGGAGGCGTTATGGATGCTAGAAAAGTAGGAGAAGCTGGACGTCCTCAAATGACTATCGAAGAAATCGAAACTGCTTGCTTCGAGACGCATAGAGCAAATCTATTAGTTGCTACGCATTGCGAAAGTACTGATGGGATGCGAGAGGCATTATTGGGCGGCGTTGACACAATTGAGCATGGCGCAGAAATTCCTGATGATCTTATCCCTTTACTAAAGAAAAATCCAAAATCACTCAAAGGTTATACAATACTAGTTCCGACCCTTTCGGCCGGTATGGGATTAGCAACCTTACCGATAAAAGTAACAAAAATAACTCAAGTAAAATTTGAAAATGCTAAGCTAATTGAAATGGGAATGATTAAATGTTTTCAACGAGCATACGAGGAAGGGTTAAGATTTGGCTGTGGAACGGATGCTGCAGTTCCTTATTCAACCCATTATGAGGTCTGGAAAGAATTAAAGTATTATCTTAAGTATACGAATATGACCCTCCAAGAAGCAATTTACTTTGCTACACTAAATAATGCTGAAATCCTTGGTATAGATGACATAACGGGCAGTATCGAAGTAGGGAAATCAGCAGACTTACAAGTTGTACCAGGTAATCCTCTCGAAAATATTGATTATCTTGGAGATGTAAAAAAAGTTTTTATAAGAGGCAATTTAATAACAACCCCAAAAATAAAAAAAGTTAAAAATCTACAAGAAATTGTACCATTAGAAATCAAATAGAGGAATAGGAACTCAAAATGAGCGAAAAATTAGATAATTTTATGTATAAGTTTATTGTAGATATATGTAATGAAATAGGTCCTCGCGCATCTGCATCAGAAGAGGAGCATAAAGCAGGCGATAAGATTGAGGTAACCTTAAAAGAATTCTGTGATGAGGCTCATCAAGAAGAATTTTTATGCAGTCCAAAAGCTGGTTTACACTTTATAAGATATGGATCAATCATGATCATTTGTTCTATAATCTTATATTGGTGCTCTCTTTTGATTGATCTTGGAATTATTCAATTAAATCGTAGTTTCAGCTTAATCTTCTTAATTATTGCAGTACTTCTTGAGACTTTTGCAATGATATACTTTATTTTTGAAGTTATGAGGATGAAAGAAATCGTTGATTTTCTATTTCCAAAACGTAAGGCCAAAAATATAGTAGGCGTATTAAATCCTAAAGAAGAAGTTAAACATTATGTCATTTTCTCAGCACATCACGATTCGGCATATGAATATAATTTATTTTATTATTTGAAATGGTTTGGCGCAGCAGCCATTTTTATAGGATTTGTTGGAATCATTCTTTCATTTGTATATGTATGGTTAAAATTCATTTTCTTTTTCTTACCAATTGACATAACAATTTGGTTTATTAGATTTGGAATAACTATGTTAATTTTTTCACCAATTGCGGTCTTATTCATATTTTTCATAAGTAAGAATGCAGTACTGGGCGCATATGATAACCTATCTGGAGTAGCAATCTTACTTGGAATAGCTAAAATATTATCCGATAATCGTAATAATGACGAAATCTATCCCAAAAACACTCAAGTTAAGCTAATTTCATTTGCTTGTGAAGAAGCTGGCCTTCGAGGTTCAAAACGTTATGTAAAAGCTCATCTCGATGAACTTCAGGAGATCAAACCAAAAGTCGTTAATATTGATAGTATTTCCACTAAAGACCAGATTGTTATTGTACCTAGAGAAATATTAGTTGGTTCTAAACATGACAAACAAATAAGTGATCGTCTTTATGAAATCGCAAAAAAATTAAAAATAGGCGTAAAATTTGGGCCTCTTCCTTTTGGGGCCTCGGATGCAACTCCTTTTACTAAAAATGACTTAACAGCGACTTCTATTATGTCATTTGACCTCCCAAAATTGCCACCGTTCTATCATACTAGAGAGGATACCCCCAAAGTAGTTGACAAAGAAGCTTTAGGTCAAGTTGTAGAAATCTGTGTCAAATACATTAAATATCTTGATAATTTAAATTAAATCATAATCTTTTTTATTATATAGTTGATGAAATATGGCTAAAAAAATTCCACTTAAGTCTAAAGGATTTAATCCATTTGGTGAGTTAATAGGTTTGAATTTTACTAAAATGGAGAAAGGCTTTTCTCAATGTATCCTTGAAATTAATAAGAATTTACTAAATCCCCATAATGTTTTACATGGTGGTGTTGTTTATTCTATGGCTGATACTGGAATGGGGGGCGCTCTTTATCCTCAATTAAATGAAAATGAATCATGTGCAACAATAGAACTTAAAATTAACTACTTTAAACCTGTCAATTCTGGAACTCTCATTTGTGATACAAAGGTTATACATAAGGGCAAAAGGATTGCAACTATGGAATCAAAAATTAAAAAAGATGATAAACTCATTGCTAAGGCAGTGGGGACATATTCAATTTTTAACATTTAGAATTAAATAATATTATGTAGGAGGATAATATGGATATTCCTTTAGACTATCTAAATCTCTATCTGCAGCGTAAGGTAAAAATCCATTATCAATACATTTTACATAAAAATCATGTATTTTTTCCTCTGTTGTTGGATAATCAATAACCAGAACAGCCTTATCTTTCTTTAGGGCTTTATTTAGATTATCAATTCCCTCCTCTCTCCAATCTTCGTCTGTTTCATCATCGTCGTCATAAAACAAATCTTCACGTCCTATGCCATCAATATGATTTAAGTATGTTGAATTTCCTAATAGTTCATCACCATTTTGGACAAAGACAACAAAATCTTTTCCTGCTTCACTTTTAACATAATCTGAAATGTTGCATACAAAATCAATCATTAACCAGTTAGAATGATTAGCAGGCCCTTCATAATACTCATATGCATCTATTATATCCATATAGATTCCATCAAAGTCAGCACTAATTATCCTATCAAGATATTCATAAGTTATATTTTGCCAACCCTGATACCAAAATTTAACCTTATAATTGCCTTCCCAATATTTATTTTCCTTATCTAACCATTCAGGGGCACTTGGATCTGGAATGCCATCCTCATCAGCATCCCAAGAATTATTCCAATAGAACCGGTAATTTTCAGCTTCACCTATACTGATATATGAAATTAATAGTTTTTCAGCCTCTCCAGACGATTTCATATCTCTTACTTCTGATTTTGAGTATTCCCCTGATTCATCACCATCTGAAGAGTAATCAATTATAATTAAATCATATTTAGAGTCTTTTACATCATCTTTGTCAATGTCTTGAAGCCAGTAGGCAAAATCATCAATTACTTCCCCACCTACTGTAAATTCTACTCGTTCTAATCTTTTAGGGAGATTTAAAATTATAATAGATACTATTATAATAGTCCCTAATATTGAAACGAGTCCTATTATCCGAATCTTTTTTTTTTCCATGATGTGTTAATTTCTTTTTTATTATAATCATTTATAGTTCTTAATTAATTTTTGAATGTAGTTATCTAATTCCTTAAAGACATGTCCTAATATTGATTCTCTATTGAGAATTAACGCTAAAAAAGTAGTATCATCACAACCTATAATCATAATTGTTTGGTCTTCTAACTCGGCAATCAACCTTCCTACTTTTCTCTCTCCGACTGTGTTTCCAAGACTTTCAGCACTTCCTAAGACAGAAGCACACATTGCAATAAATGACTTACTTTCTATAAGATCGCCAGTATTTTCTGAAATAAGATCTCCATCACGATATGCAAATAAAACACCTAAGAGATTACCTTTCTCCTTAATTTCATTTAAAATTTGATTTATTTTTTCTAATTTGACCGGTTGGGATGATGGTACATCTTGCATTTTCTGAAATACTTCGACTTGTAATAATTTCATTAATTAATAATGAAATAAAACTGTTTTAATATTTAAAAATAAAAAGAATATTTTAAAATTTATTTACTTGGACTTTTTCTTTTTTTCCATTCTCATTTTTAATTCTTCTTGGGATCTTCTTGCTCTACTTTGGCCTTGTACGGCCCTATAACTCGCTGCGGGGGCTTGTGTTACTTTTTCTTCTTCAGCGTCCATTTCTTCAATTTCATCATCTAAAAAGGCCATCCCTTCGGAAAATGCATCTTGTTTGGAAATTCCCATTCCACCAAGCGAAGATAATTCATTTTTAATCGCACTTTTAAGCTTTTTTAATCGCTTTTTTGATTCTTTAGCTTTTCCTCCATAATAACTTGCTCCTGCAGATTGGATATTCATCATGACATTAAATTTTTGATCGTATTCCTTTTTAAACTCCTTTTCATCCTTAGTAACTTTTACTCGATCGTTTATAACGCGAAGCCTTTTTCGCCCATCTTTATCCCTATATTCTACTTGTAATTGTACTGGAATCTCTTCCTTTTCCTTAACAATTTCTTTAAGACCTGCAGAGGCTCCGTCCAATTCAACAAATAATTCGCGGTCTCCGGTCACTGCACCTAAATTTACCTCTGCGTCTTCTACGGTTTTTGAGCTAAATGCACCAGTAATGCTTTTAATATTAATATTTTTTGGTGTTATGACTTTAATTTTAACATCCCTACCTATATAATTTGTCTGTCTTAATTCTGAAAAGATTGCTTCCATTTCTTCACTAGAGATTAAAAACATTCTTCCTCCAGTAGTATCTGTTAACTTTCCTAAAGTTTGGAGTCCCATTTCATTATTATCACCTGAGGCCGAGACTCCTACTACATCTACAATAATATTATATTTATTACATAAATCAGCCATACTATCATAATATTTCTCTGCACCAATGCTCGTTCCGGATAAATTACCAATCCCTTGATTTGCAAGACCATCTGTAAGTAGTGTTATTCTACCCGAAGAATAACTAAAGATTTCAAAAGAGAGAATGCCAAGAAAAAGGGCTGGCCCTAATGCAGTCATATCTAAAGATCTAAGCTCTTGGACTTTTTCTATCCAGCCATCTGCAAACTCACCAATTGAACCAATGAAATCATCTTTTTTGAAATTCTTTTCAAATTCACTTCTAATACTTTCTACACTATATAATGTATCTCCACTAAACCTTGTTGAAGGTTGGTCATGCTTTAAATAATAATCTACAGTACTCTCAAATGTAATAAGAATATACTTTGTTGCAGGTGAGTTCATTTTAAAATCTTTTATTGTTTGGATTAAAGATTTTTTCACCGCCGCTATTTTAGATCCGCTCATGCTTCCCGAGATGTCTATTAAGGATATGTATAATTCTCCTTCAGTTGTTCCAATTTTTGTAATTATTTCTTCTCCCGTTGGTTCTTTTGGCTCAATATCTTCGATAATAAAATCAATATCATCTGCAAGCGTTTCAATAATTTGTTCTTTATCCACAACATTCACAGTTCCACAATAATCGCAAGAATAATGCGTTCCAATATTAGGATCTTCTTTAATTAATTCGATATTTGTTAGAACAGCACCGCAGAGACTACATCTTATCGGTTCAGTTGTAATCTTCTTTTTTGCGGTTGTTAAACCCTTAAAATTAATTGAATATACATATGGATATAATTCTGGTTTGTCAATAGTTTTATCTAAAAATTTATCAAACGCTCTTTTAAACATTTTTTTCACTTTAAATTTGAAGTTTTAAATTAAATGATGTTATAAGCATTTAAATTTTTGTCTCATAAAGAACCTTAAATATTCGAAAAAAAAAATTATAAATTATTATCTCCTTAAAATCTCAATAATAGTTTTTCAAGAAATTCTCTTATTAGCTTCATGATACTTTTTATTTAATTCCTTAAGGAAATTCTCCTTTTTGAGATCATAATATTCAAAAATACCGAGTAAATCTTCAAGGCGATCAAATGATTCTGTTGGAATTATCTCTATAGCATTATTTGGACAGTAAGCAACGCAATTGCCACATCCAATACAATTTTTATTCGTAGCTTTCTTTAAAACTTCTCCATTTTTAGTAATTGTGTCAATAATTTTTATTCTAAGCAATGGACAGTGATCTACACAGTTGCCACATCCAATACATTTTTTTAAATCAATTTTCGCTCTAAAGCCTCGAATATCAATAAAAGGCTCCTTCCCATCAACAGTTTCATTGGGGATAAAGAAGTGAGGTTTCTTCAATACACAACAACAAGTACAACAAAAGCACAATTCGAAAGTATACTTAGAATGATGCTCTTTTACTCCCCAAATATAATGTAAATCGGAAGGAAAAACCGAGATGAAAGAAGATAATCCTTGCGGAATTACTTCAGTTTCAATTTGTTTTATCGCATCATTAAGGCTAACATATCTCCCTATTTCTCTCTCCGCTACGTCTATCGCTCCTGGTCCAACAATCATGCATCCCATATCTTTCCGGTGTTCTTTGCAATCACGACACATTCGACATATGCAATAATATATTTGAGCAATTGAATGCTCTGGATCATAAGCACAAACTCTTTTTAGCATTTCTATAGCTAAATAATGAGGAACTACCATCTTTCCTTCAGACGTCTTTATTTTCACATTTTTTGATTCAGGAAGAAATATTATCGAACTACTTTTTTCAAACTTCTGGTGCGGTAGACTTGTCATTAATAATTTAGAAAAATCAAATCCAAATTTTTTAACAGTATAAAGTAAAGAATTCGTTAATCTTTTAGGTAATCTATTTACAATCCAACCTCCAATAATAGCAGTCTGATATATCCATTTTAAATGAGTAAAAAAACCTAAATCGAAAGCTTTTTTTCCTTCTTTATTCTCAATTATCGCTTTTTTCGCTAAAGGTTCAACAATCCATTTAAAAAGTTTATTAATTATCTTTTGTACCGCTAATGTAAAAGCATTAGGATATTTATACTCGTAGGAATGCTCCTGCTTAGAAATAAAAAGATATGTTGATTGGTCCTTTGTTTTAGAAATTTTCTCTCACCTTATTAAGAATTACAAAGCTTTTTTAAAATAAATTGAATTTTTGAATATATAAAAGTAAGCGTTATTAAAGAAAATATGATATGAATGCTAATTTTTTTTAAAAACTAATTACTTTTATTCTCAAGATTGAAATAATTAATATATAACAGATCTTAATACTTTAAAATAAAGGAATAATTTTAAGTTAAATTTTCGGATTATTTAGTTTACTTAAGGTAAAAAATTGATGCCAGATTTATTATTTAAGGTTGTAATTTTCGGAGATGCCGGTGTCGGGAAAACAACTTTAGTTAATCGTTATCTAACTGGGTTATTTAATGCAGAATACAAAATAACGGTTGGTGTAGATTTTCATGTTAAAAATCTTCAGATTGAGGGAAAAAAGGTAACCCTACAGATTTGGGATTTTGCTGGCGAGACACAATTTCGTTTTCTTCTTCCTACTTATGTAAAAGGCGCATCTGGAGGAATCTTCATGTTTGATGTCGCAAGACCCTCAAGTCTACAGCATATAGTTGATTGGATGGAAATTATTAATATACATGTCCAAAAATATAAGAAAGAATTACCAATTATTATGGTGGGAGGCAAAATTGATTTAGAAAAGAATAGAGAAATAACTAAAGAAGAAGCTCATAAAATTGCAAAAGCAAAAAATCTTATAGATTGTATTGAGTGTTCTGCAAAAACTGGTAAAAATGTAGAAGATATATTCATTTCAATTGCTAGAAAAATGATGGAAAAAGCTGGCTTAATTTAATATAAAAACATATCTTAATAAAATATAAAGAAACTCCAAAAGAGTGTGTATTCATATTCAAGATTTTTCATATAAGGTCTGCATTTTTGGGGATGGTGGAGTAGGAAAAACTACTTTAATTAATCGTTATTTGACAGGCGTGTTTAAAAGCGATTCTAAAATGACGATTGGTGTAGATTTTCATATTAAATTAGTCGAAGTAGAAGGAAAAAAAGTTAAATTACAAATTTGGGATTTTGCGGGAGAAAAACGATTTAAATTTCTATTACCTAGTTATGCGATTGGTTCCTCGGGCGGAATTTTTATGTTTGATATCTCCCGTTATTCAAGCTTACTAAAATTAGGTGATTGGTTATCCGTTTTTAAAACAGGTGCTATGAGAGATCAAGGCGAAGTACCACTAATAATGGTTGGAGGGAAGCTGGATCTTGAATATAAAAGAGCTATTATAAAGAATGACGCCGAGGAAATGGCAAAATCAAATAATTTTTACGATCTTATCGAGTGCTCTTCTAAAACGGGTGAAAATGTAGAATTCATTTTCCAGAAAATTGCCCGTATAATGATGGAAAAAGAAGGCGTACTTTAGCTTTATTTAAAATTCAAGATTATTGAATTTCTAATCTATTAAAAAAAACTATATAAAAGTTCACATTTAGTTACTTAATTAGATATATATTTTCTAATTACAATTTTTTTCCACTTAAATTATGGAAGAGCAAGACATCGCATTTAAGTTAATTCTTTTTGGAGATGGTGGGGTTGGAAAGACCACACTTGTCGAAAGATTCATGACTGGTTTGTTTAAGGAACATACTCAAATGACTATAGGTGCCGATTTCCACAGAAAACGTCTTAAAGTTGAAGGAAAAAATGTCACTCTACAAATTTGGGATTTTGCGGGTGAAGAACGTTTTAGGTATCTCTTCCCAGGATATATTAAAGGTGCATCAGGCGGCATTTTTATGTATGACATCACTCGATATATTACTATAAGAAATCTTGAATCATGGTTAGAAGTTATTGATATGGGTCTTAAAGGAGAGAAACAATTCCCAATAGTAATGGCTGGAGGAAAAGCGGATCTTTTTGAAAAAAGATCAGTTGATAACAACGAAGCTTATGAACTAGCAACGGAAAAGAAATTTTATGCATTTGTTGAATGTTCTGCAAAAACTGGTGAAAATGTAGAAGATATATTTCAATCTATTGCTCGAATTATGATGCAGAATGCTGGTTTAATTTAAAAATTAATAAAAATAGTAAAAAAAATTAATTCAAAACTACTAATTCTGAAAAATCTATTACACCTTTCACAGCTAGGTGAATTATTTCCATTAGTTTCTCATAAATCTCTTCGGAATATATACATTTACTTTTCATAACCGTCTGTATTATATCTCCTAAGACGACTTTTGCCTTATTAATAAGTACTTTTTCAAATTCGCAAGAGGCATCGTAATAACAATAATCTAAAAAGCTTAGCTCCCTCAAAGCTAAAGAGATCACACCCTCCTCATTTAATTCAAAGACCTCATCAATTTCCCACCAATTTGAAGTTTGACTCATTTTTTTTAACACCTTTTTTTTCTTACTTAATTAAAAAATACAAATTAAGGTATTAAAGACTTGAAGAGTCCAATTTTTGCATTTTTATTTTTTTCTTGAAAAAGGATTTCCTAAGAAAAATAAGAATTTAATATTATTATTGATAATCTATTAATATTACTTTCTTTAGTATTAATTATTTTATAATAAAACAACCAATTCAAGAGATTTAAGTAAAAGGTGAAATGAGATTAGTATTGACGAGTTAAAAGCAAAAATAGAGGAGTTAGAAAAACTGTTAGCTATCAAAAAAAAAGAAAAAGTAAAGTTTTTAACAGAAATCAATCAATTAACTCAAAATAAGGAAGAACTAAAGCAAAATAATCAAAAAAACAAGCTGCTTGAAGAAGAAAATGAACGCCTTAAAAAACAATTGCAGGAAAGTGAAAAATATGTGGAAATGAAAATAGACGCAGTTAATGAACTCAATGATAAAATATTTGCTCTAGAATCTAACGATGCTTCAAAAATCCTTGAAAAAATTAAAGTAATAATGAAGCATAAAGGATTTCTCTCTGATCAAGAATTTAATAATGTTATGTCTGAAAATTCTTAATTCTTGATTAGATCTTGCAAAGTTTTTTCAATTTTATTTAATTCTTTTGAGTTAGGAGCTAAATTGTAAATTTTCCTGTCATTTCTATCTTGTATTATTATCATACCTGATGTTTTCACTCTATTTTTAATATGACTTTCCGTATTTCTTATAGCCTCATTTATTATTAATGTAATTTCATTGTATTGTAGTTCGCTTATCTCTTTTTTTATGTAATCTCCTCCATCGTAAACTCCACTTGAACTAAAAGAGGGTTTCACTGGTATATATTCTATAACTTTCTTATCTTCACCTTTAATAATATATTTGTTGGCACTTCCATCAAGATATTCTAAATTAACGATTTCACTCATACTCTTAAAGAAATAATTATCATTTTTAAGAATTTATCTTGGTAAAAGAAAGACTAATAATAATTATCGAAATAAATAAATTTAAATACTATAACCCTACCCTTCTTTGAATATTTAATTCACATCCCTTTAATTAACACCAATTATTTTATATTTATTTAATTACAAAAAGATGACTCTTGCCTGCTCACCGACCTCAAAACAAGGTCAGAAATAAAATAGGGAGAGGAGGCCGAAATCAGAGTGTAATACCTAAAAGTCAAGACTTAAAAAAAGAAGTAGATAAAAAAAACTTCTAATAATATCTAAAACCACATTTATAAACTTATGGGCATTTGTATTCACTTTATCTAAAATTTCTCATTCTTTCCATCTCTTCTAATATATCAAATAAAACATTAAAAAGTAGGAATTAAAAACTGCTAAAAAGGAGAAAGACGAACATCTGATGGTCTTATTAAATAAACAGAGAAATATTCATGGAACTAAGATACTAGTAGAATCAATACCCTCCATAAGCGACTTGGAAATAATTTTTAATCAAAATGCATGTTGAGAAAAATTGTATTACTTCGAAGTTCTTGTAAAATACACTCAAAATATTTACGATTTCCGTAAATTTGTCTAAATTGTTTATCATAATTTTATATTAATGTATTTATTAAAGATTTGATTCATTAATTTTTATTAAATTCACCCATAACGGAAAGTTAGGAATTTAACGCAGGTTGAATAATCCAATAGATAAATATATCATCACATACATCGCCGACGAAATGGGGTTCTACCATTTTCCTCTAAATAATCGTAAATAATTCGTCAAAGTCTAGGGGATTGTGGTTTTAACTGAGAAGACCCGATCTTGCCTAAGATGCGCCGAAATTTAGGATTCCGCAAAATAATTATAAATAACACAAAAATTCTTCTCAAAACTAGATAGTATGATATTCTAATATAAAAAAGAAGTTATTAACCAGAAAACAATTATTAAGGGGGAAATAAATGAGGTATTAATGCATTAATAATTGCTTAGTTTGGGTTAGATCTCTTAATCCTAAAAACCAATTTTCCTCCTTGGTCAACCTGTAGTTTTAAAAAATAACAAAGATTATTCCTTGAAAAAGTCGTTAATATATCAAAAGAATTTTTTGGCTGAATAATGCTCTTGAACAATTATTTTTTATTATTTTTTTGTATTATTGAGGGAAATAACGAAAAACCCATTTCGTCGGCGAGGACAAAATTATGATTTAAACCCGTAATCTACAAATAATTCTTCTAATTTACTATAAGGGGTTTAACGTATCAAATCTTTAAAAGAAAGGCAAATAAAATTTTTAGCTTCGTTGTTATTGTTTTTTTTATAAATAAAATTTAGAGGGATCTAGCAATAATAGAATTATAAATAACGAGGTATATAATAAAGTTGGAACTAATGAGCAAGGTGTTGGTATATTTCTCTTTAGTAATAGTGAAGATAACCTTGTGGAGAACAATACAATTTATAACAATGATGATTATGGAATTCAATTGAGTTCTAGTAGTGGTAATAATAGAATTATAAATAACACAGTTACTAATATAGGAACATCATATCAAGACTATGGAATATATTTACATACTAGTCATAATAATACAATCACCGAAAATACAGCAAACAACAATAATGAAAATGGTATTTATTTAGAGAAAAGTAATAATAATACTATTGTAAATAATATAGACTCGTTTAACGGCAACTTATTATGTGGGATATTTTTAAATAATAGCCATGGGAATAATATTTCGTGGAATATTGCAAAGTTCAATTATTACGGAATCTGCTTAAATCACTCGAATTGGAATTATGTATTAAACAATACTTTTACAGATAATAATATTGATATTTACAATTCATCTGATTGCCGAGGTAATATTTTTGAGGCGGGTGGGAACGGTGGAAATGGTGGAAATGGTGGCCTTGACGATGATGACGATACTGTGCCCCCTGATACTTCAGATATTCTAATGATAGTTATACTTGTTGCTGTTGGAGGTGCTATTGGAGCGATTGGTATAATTTACTTTATGAAACGGAGTCATGTTGAAGAAGAACGAAGTGCTGCAATAACTCCTCAAGAACCTGATAAACTTGATATTAAGCCTAAAAAAGCCGTCAAGCCAAAAAAGAAACCTACCGCAGTTGTTCTTCCTCCTGCTGAATTAAGTAAAGAAGAAAAGAAAGATTTGGAGAAAACTGAGGCTGAAATGGGCATAGAAAAGCAGAAATTTGTGTGTATCGTACATAAAGGTCATATTGAGGGTGATAATTACTTATGTCCAAATTGTCAAACCTTTTATTGTGTTAAATGTGCTAAAGCTTTGAGGGATAAGGGTGAACAATGTTGGTCTTGCGGTAGTAAAATTATTGTTGCTGAAACAAAAACTGAAATTCAGGGCCGAATTAGGGAATTAGAATCTAGAATGGACTCTCTGAAAACCACCGTAAAAAATCTTGATGAAAACTTTTACGCAGGTGATATTGATAAAGAAGAATACTCTAAAATGAAAGATTCTTTAACGGAAAAAATTAGCAACTTAGTCGCTGAGATTAAACGATTAAAAGAGGAGTCTTTTAAATAAACTTTGGTTAATTTAAAATCAGTCTAAATATATCAATATATCACCAAATGTGATTTCTAAAATATCGGCACCTTCATATTGAAAGATATTTTTCAATATTTCAATTGTGATTTTAATATCTTCAGCAAATATTATAGTTTTTAGCACATCCAAACTGTATTTTTTGTGGATCTTTTCCCAGATTATGAAATAATCACTGTGTCCTGATTCAATATAGTTAATATTGCACATTTCACACAATATTTTTTCTAAATAATGTATTAATCCTTCACTCAACCATTTTCTAATCTGGATCTTACCTTTTGTAATTGATTTGGAGTGTAATAATTCTGCCAGTAATAGACTAAAATCGAATTTTGCTTCATTTTTAATATAAATTTTTTCATCCTTCCATTTATATAAACCAGGAATAACCTCACATAAAAACTTATAACGCTCTTTTATAGATTCAATATCTTGATAAGATTCAGAACTCAACTTATAGTTTTGTTTAATACATTTGTAAAATTTAAAGTTATTTACATACAAAACGGGTACATCACTAACATCCAAGTTTAACTGTTCCCTAATACAATTTATTACTTTTTTCTTAGATTGAGTAAAAAGAGCGTCAGACATTCAAAGAATCTCCAAAAGAATTCAATTATATTGATCTTAATATACTAACTAGTTTATCTGGACATTTTTCTTCTATGAATTCTTTATTGGTCTTTAAAAAGATATCAAATTTAACTAATAAATTAATTTTCTCATCGTGAGAACTAGCATCTTGCAATTCCTCAGAAAATTTTGAAAGTCTACTAATAATATCTATTCCTTTTAATTCTGAATTTTCCTTAACCACTTTTTCATCTTTTTTGACTTCTTTTTCTTTAGGAGTTGTCATCATTAGATATATAGAAAATTGACTATAAATTTTTTATGATTGTTTGAATTATTTAACTATTCAAGTTATAAAGTTGTATTAGTTATTATTATTCTTTCTTTCTCTGGTGTCCCGCCGTGGCTAAAAATCTTTTATTTATAGTTTAAGGATTTTTTCAGCTTGTATTTGATGTCCAGAAATCTCTGCATAAATGTTTGGTTTTGAATTTTATGGGTGAAAATATTACTTGTCAAGAAAAAAAAAATATAAAGTATAAGAAAACTAATTAAAATTTATTAATAGCTTATGCCCATTGAACCTATAATAAACATTACCAATGTCATTCCAATGAGAAGACCAACAATTATAGCAACGATTAATTTAATAATTAAAACCACAATTACGAAAATTAAAGATTCTCCAAATTCTTTCTCGTAAAGTATTATAACTACTATTGCACCAATAATAATACTAAAAACAAGTGTAACCAAAAGACCCATAATTCCAAGCAATAAAGGACTTAAAGCCAATCCTAGTCCTAAATCTATGAATAGCCATACTAAATTTACGATTGTTGCTTTTTTAAAGGATTTGTTCCAACCTTTCTTTGAAGCCCACAATATTGTAATAAAAATCCCTATTATAAACATTATTAATGCCATTACTATTACGGAAATTATTGCTATTAATAGCATCTCTTCTGTCATGCCTTCTGACATTCCACTAAAATCTTGTAATATCATTTTAATCCTCTTATATTATTTATTAAATTTTTATAATTTTTTCTTCACTTCTTTTCTATCATTTCCGCTTTTCTCTCAGCGAATTTTATTCTCCCCTTCGTAAGAAATCTTTTAAATCCTTCGCGTCTTAATATGTATGCCAATATTATCATAAGTCCAACAATTTCGAACCCAATACAAATTGCTAATTCCACAGCCCAATTGACCAATCCGTAATTAGTTTGTGGTGGGAAAGCTATAAGTAAAGCTATACCTATAGAACAAATAATAAACATGATAAGTCCTACAATAAAAAGCTTCTGTAATTGCTCATCAGTACATATTAATCCTTTTCTTGTTACTCTTTTTCCTAAATTTTCTATACCAACTCTGGTAATAACATCCGGGATTGGAATTTCTTTATTATCTGTCATTTTTTATCATATTTGTAAATTTTTTTTATTATTATTTAATAATAGCTCTAAAGATCTTAATAAAGATTTCTTTAACTCAATAAATGCATAAGTTTCTAATTGTGCCTTAAATCCATTATTATAAAATATGTTTTTGTATTAATTCCTTTTTAAGTATCTATTTTTATTATTTATTTTAATATAAATACTTAAACATATCTTTCTTGAAGTTTAGTGCCACATTTTTTACAGATTTTAGCTCGCCAATGGGCGAGGGTTTGACACGAAGGGCAAGTATTCATTTCGATGGTTTTAGCAAGCCATTCATCCTTACTATGTTTTTTTCGATAATCAACATCCCATCTTACTCTTTTAAGGAATTCTTTAAAGGGAAAATTTTCAACTTTCTCACAAGGAAACTCTTCGCATTCAACACAGCTATCTATCTCTTTCTCTATAACACATTTTTTCATGGGGCACATTCTACAAAAATAAAGGGGATTATCAGATCTGCAGCCGTCACATATGATTTGTTCTGGTTTAATGCCAATACTTTTAGCGAGTTTTGCTTTAAGATTCTCATCATTTGTTTTATATGCGATTAAATAGGGACATACACCACAGTAAGTTCCGCAAGGGGCAAATAATATTGGATCTTCCATTTTTATCACTAATTAAGAATATTATATGTTAATATATAAATTACGTAATAGTTTTTTTAAATTTATATTTTGAAAAACTCTTATTGTTTGAATCCCTAGTTTTTTAGCGGGTGGTAATGTGCTTGGGTGATCGTCTAAAAACACACATTCTTTAGGCGTAAGATTAAAGCGTTCGAGTAGAATTTTATATATCTCCTCCTCTGGCTTAATTGTCTTTACTTCAGAAGATATAATTATACCATCAAATAATTTAAAAAAATTGTAGCGATTATTCACATAATCAAATGCTTCTTTTATGAAATTCGACAATGCAAATATTTTGTATCCCTTTTTCTTTAATTT
>Ga0114925_10000483_pt1 | contig 17591 bp, 31 predicted proteins | sample SumtaG_2_FD_87287 | JGI IMG/M metagenome (GOLD analysis project Ga0114925, IMG submission 87287) | Deep subsurface microbial communities from Indian Ocean to uncover new lineages of life (NeLLi) - Sumatra_00607 metaG | ecosystem: Environmental > Aquatic > Marine > Oceanic > Sediment | place... | reverse complement strand
GTACGGTATGCCTGTGGTTGTGAATACCTCCGGGAAGGGTCTTGAGGGTGATGATGAAGAAATGAGCCTCATCTTCACGCCGCTGACAGACGAAATTCAGGATGCACCATAAGGAAAGTCAATGTCAAAGCTAATTGTACCTACATACCAGACTGGCTTTGCTAGACACCCTTCCGAATCGAGTGCGCCTGAATTAAGGCGTGACTTGATTTGTGCATGGTCACCCTTTCTAGGGGCTACAGGACTCATTTTGCGAGATTGGACGCCCTATCGGAGGCACGCAGACCTAAGTGGTGGCATGACCGAGGCTGGTTCTTGGGTTGTCGATGAAAAAATTCACGCACTAGATTTTAACGGGACTACTAATTTTGTAGAACACGCAGCGGAGTTTGTAGGGGATTACCCCTTTACTTTAGAGGGTTGGGTGAAGGGTGACAGTAATGTTGGCATGCATTCGATAATATCGTTTGCTGACACAGATATCTTTACAACCTATTATGCTATATACCTGGTCGATGGTTTCCCTCGCCTCACCGCTCGTACTTCAACGATAGAGTCGATAATCTCTCCCGATTCTATTATTGATGGTAATTGGCATCACATAGTCGGCGTCTTTGCCAGTCCTACATATAGGGAGCTAGTTGTTGATGGAGTTTCTAAGGGTACTGACACCGCGAGTATATCATATTGGTGGTGGAAAATAGATACGTGTCTGATTGGGCTTCTTCGGAAAGCTAATCCCGTGGGTTATTTTGATGGCAGAATTTCATCAGCCAGGATCTATTCCTATGCTCTATCACTAGGACGAATAGCACAACATTACGGTGATCGGTTTGCTATGTGGGAATTGGCCGCCCGGAAGCTACTTCCATATATGAGACCGCGTCTCCAGCTAACGGCAACGGCGGCAGCTACCACGACAATAGCGGGGAGTCTCACTATTGGAAAAACTGAGTCTATGACAGCGACCGCGGCGGCTTCTACAACGGCGACCGGGAGCCTCACGGTGACGGAGTGGACAGCTGGCGGCTTTATTCGCAGTACCAGCGGAAAAGGGGTTGGAGGTTATTTCTAGTTAGCCGTTGAGGAGGTGAAGGGGAATGAGACTACTGAGCTTGAGCGGTTTAGGCGCTGCAAAGAGGGACGGTTGCAGAGATGCAGAGGGTAAGTTTGTACCTGTGCCACAATGCACCGGGCGCAAACGTGCAAAGCTGAAGCCCCAGGAGCGCCCAGAGAAGCCGAAAAAGCCGCGCGTGGTGTCTAAGCCCACAAGAGCAAAGATAAAGGCTCCAGCGCCAACAAAGCCCTGGTTGAGTAGTTCTCCATTTACAACAGAGCAAACGGATAGATACAACCGATACACGCATTTTGAGATTGATTTTAACAAAGAATTTGACGTTGAGATAGACCGGATCAAGAAGCACGTCGCGGATACTCTGGAAAAATACCAAACACATCAAGCTGACATTGACATCGCTGAATCTGAGATAAACAAATACAGGCGGAAACTTTATGACTACTACCTCTCCAGATTCGACCTGCAATCATATTATCCGCCGGTGTCTGTAGTGGGGCCGGCGAAATATCCCTATCAGAAGAAAAGCAAGGCGGCTGCCAGGGAAAAGAAAATGATTACCACCTGGCAGAAAGCCGTGGCAGAATTCGACAGGGCGATCTATCGTATAACGAAGGGAAGAACAGCGAAAGCCGTAACATTCCAGTGGTCTGAACTGGCTTTGGCGATGAACAGGCTATCATTCGGCAAGAGGTACGCTGAACAGAAGATCAAAGAGGCACAGTTCCCAAACGCGGAGGCTTTCGCCAGCACCTACAGAAAGAGGGGCAGGGAGCTACACAAGGATTTAATAAGAAACGCTGTTGACCGAGGGACGCCTATAGAATATCTGGCGATCAAGGATTACCCGGATCTCCTGGAGCGCGCGCAGGTTCTCCACGCACCGCCGGAAGTATCACCAAAGAAGGCGCGCATGGAGAAGAAAAGAGCGGCCGCGGAGGAAAAGCCGCTGACGAAAGATGAAAGAGATCTCTTGAGGCTCATTGGTGATGAAAAGATGCACCTTGAAGATCTAAATGCACTCCTGTATAAAGAGAGTGGCTTGACGCCTTATGGTGTTGCATCTGCCCTTGTCATGCTGGAACTGAAAAACATGATTCACCAGTCCGCAGGAAAGATGTTTGAGGCTACTAAGCCTCCAAAGATGCCTCCAGCACCGTTACAGGCTTTCGCTTTCAGAATCGAGCCGAAAGAGGAGGCTATAGTAAAGAGAATCGAGCGAGGCCAGAAAGTCGGGAAAGACGAGGTAAAATTCAGCCATCTGCTACAATACGCGCACACATATTATGAGCCTGAAGACATACGCTCAAAACTGATTGCTGACAAAGAGCGCAAGGCGCAGATGAATCATGGCTCATGGGCGAAGTTCAAGCTCTCAAAAGCCGATGATAAGAAATACGGGAAGATAGTTCTGGAGATGCTACAGAAGCCGAAGGGCGTACACCATGAGAGCATCATCAAGATACTGGAGCCGTATGTGTCAGGGGATCACGTTATGGGCTTGATTGGGAGGCTCTATCTTGCTGGTAAGATAACTGAAGTCTCGAAAAACAGATACAAAACAGCGCCGGGAGGTTATACACCTATGCAGATCAAAGACGTTCAGAGATCCAATTTTGCACCCTACCTCGGCTACGTTCCTACCCCCAGGGAGAGCAGGGCAGGAAAAAAGCTCATGTATATGCTTGCCAAAAACTACACAACTTTTGACGCTACCACTCTACCCAGGAAGAACCTCGACTACTGGCAGAGGAGATCCGGCACTCAGGGCGTAAAAGTTTTCGCTACATTCGCATATTCCGCAGACGACGCCAGAGAGCAGATCCGCAAGGGCGAGGTAGCGGCGATCCACGAAGCGGGAGGCAGGGAAGCGATCCAGGAGTACCTGGTAAGGCCACACAAGCAAGCGAAAAGAGTTCCTCTGAGTCAAAAGCCCATCAAAGATTTTTATATGTATGTGAAGAAAGGGTTTAGAAAGCCGAAATCAGTCGGCATCAACGAGGCTAGTTTCTATCAGCGGGAGATGGAGCGATACGGCAGGGGTACGCTCTACCAGGTAAGGGCAAGGACGGCAGACGAGGCCAGGGCGCTTATAAAGGCAAGAAAAGAAGCTCCTAAGACGCTGGCTCCACGTAGACTACCTCCCCGCGCAGCACTCATACCTGAGCAGTTGAGGCTATTTGGCAAGGTCAGCTATATGCCTCAAGCGTGGGAACGCGCCAGGGGCAAGAGAAATTATTATCTTCACGCAGCGCATCTTTCCGATGGGTCAATACTCTTTATAGAAAAGCATACTGTTGGAGAATGGTTGAGAAGAAAGGAAACAATACGCGTTGAGTATCACGCCGTAAACGCATACTCAGAAGAACACGCCCGGATGATTATTGAGGCAGGCGGATCAAAGCCCTACTATCTATCAATCGGCCACCACTATAGAACTCCAAAGGCGGCGGAGCAGTTGCGCTTGTTTGGCTTCTCTGGACTCTCTGGAGACATAAGCACATGCGCGTATTGGATAGCCACAAACGGCGACTGGACTTGTGGAAGCTACCTCCCCACCTGCGAAGCTCAGGAGCCAGGAGCCTGCAAGATACCACTACCAGCGGGGTATAAATTCTGCTCTACTACCCAGAAGGTCAAATCAGACCCGAAAGGCAGGTATAAAGGTAAGCTGATAACCAGGTGCAAGACCTATCGCTCCCGGTGTCTGCCTGACAGCGGGTGTATTGAGGATAAGCTCTTTCCAAAGCCGGAGGTCTTCAAGCTGGACAAGAAAGAGGTTCGCGAAATAGCGGCTTCGATGGCGAAAGAGTTTAACTTGCTGCAAAAGGAGACCGGCCCCGCGCTAGCCCGGGAGATACTGGATCGCGGCGGCCTGAAGGCATACAGAGGGGAAACCGGAACTGAGGAATGGGCGGCCATGCCTTTGCACCTGAAGCGAAAATCTGGTATGACGATGGACGAAATGGCGTCAGAAATGGGCTTTGAGCATGAGACAGCGTTTAGAGCAGCCGTGGAAAAGGCATATCCCCCAGGGAAAAAAACCGTCCGGCGGAAGACGTGGAAGGACTACCAGGACGAGGCAGAGCAGATTTTGATTGACCAGGAGCAGAGATCCGAGTATGCTTACGAGGAACCTGTGCCGTTTTGAGGAGGTATCTACCATGAGGACACACGAAAGACGCGCCATAGAAAGGGCGCTGGATGTTGTTCTTGCAAGATATTGGGATGTAATACCAAAAGCTGAAAGAATAAAGCTCCCGCGCGAGATCGTGAACGTGGCGATGATTCGCGCCGGTAGGACATACGATTATCACACAGAAGCGGAAGCGTTGGAATACGCTGGTCATTTGATGGATCAATTCGTAAAAGAGGTTGGATGGTAAAACAGGTTGGATAGGAGGTTTGAGAATGAGACAGGAAATCTCTATGACGAAGCTAGTCGATACTTTCGAGGACGCTCTGAGCCAGGAATTTGACGCCATGAGGATAATGACGCTGAAGGCGACCAAAACAAGACTTGCGGCCCGCGTTGATTGTCTTCGCCAGACGGCTAGAAAATTCGGGCTTGCTTGTACCTGTTCTAAAACAAAGGAAGCAATCGCCAGAAGTCGGCCTAAAGGCTCAATGCTTCCACCAAGCTGCAAATGTAGACCCATGACAGCGTTGGAGCGGAGCCGAAGAGGGAGAAGATAATGGCTGTCCCTATAGCTGCTACAATTGCATATTCAATAGTAACGGCGATGATTACGAGCAGGTTGAGCGCGTGGGCGGCCGCGGCGCAGGCGGCTGAGGAATTCTACGCTTTCAAGGCGCTGAAAGACGACGCTATAATGGACATTGCAATTATTCTGGGACAGAATACAACCGTCCCATATTACGAGTGGTTCAAGGTTCTCAGGACGATCCAGGATCTACAAATGGCCGGGATGCAGCCAACGCAAGTTGATCCGCCGGTGGATATGCTGCCTGAGCCACCGCCAAAAGAAGATCCGAATATAGCTTATATGATTCTGGCAGGCTTTGGCCTGGCGGTCTTATTGAGGGGTAAAAAGCGATGATATTCAGTTTTGCGGGAGACGTTCAAGAGGGAGACTGGAGCGGGGAATTAGGTATCACTCCATGCTGGGATCCAATGCCACAGGAGCCGCCTATCGGAGTCTGTAATCCAGACGTGATTTCCCGGAAATACTTTGCTCTGTGCGAAGGCGTGAGGCTCACCGTCCCAGGCATAAGAGACGACGAATTTCTCCGGAGACTAATTGTAAACGGATATTCACTTGAACGCGCTTATAAGGCGTTAGGGTATCCATACTATGAATCACTAATTCCCGAAGAAAAAGGACTCCATGCTTGTATAAGAGACGTTCTGGAAACTCAACGGATGGATACCTCAACAGGCAAGATGGTTCCTCAGTATCCCGGAAACTGGACGTGCATAGAGTTCTGGAGATGCTATGCTGATTTTATAAACGCCAAGCGCGAAACCGGCGAAACAGGGCGGATCAAGCTCGGTGATAATGCTTTCGTGCCAAGCCTTCCAGAGCAAGAGTGCATCCGCAAATCCTGGCTGGAAACTGGCAACGTTTCTGCTGCATACGAAGCCTGTGGAGCCAGCGATATTATTCCCTGGTGGGAGGACGGCGTCAGTGGGCTTAATGACGCATTGAGAACGAAGATCAATATCAACATCTACGATGTACTGAAGGCTTCATACACCTTCGCAACGATGGACATTATAACTCCACCGGCAATCACACCAACGACGCCAACGGTCACAAGGGAAGAATTGAAGCGCAGAAGGGAAATGCTGGAGCTTCTGGCAAAAGAGCGCAGGAAACCCTCTCCCTGGGTATATGGTCTGATAGCCTTTGGTATAGCCGCTGTGATAATGAGAAAATAGGAGATCATAATGGCGATAAAGACTATTATAGCTGACGCGCTGGGAGCATATCTTTCCCAGAAGATAATTAACGGCGGCCTGAGCGCGCTTTCCGGGAGAGAAGAGGGCGGCTTTCCAAAGTGGCTCACATCTATCATAGTGCCAAAGTCGCCAGTGGGGGCAGGGATGGAAGAGAGAGATTTCGTCTTCGATTCTCCCCTGAAGCTCACAACTCTGGGGTTTGGCATTGGCTTCGCAGGCTTTCTCTGGTATGCCGCGAGGGAGATGGATCGGGCGCAGTTCTCAGGCGCTGACCAGATGGAGTTTGACTTGCCTCAAAAACTCAGGAGGCCAAGAAAAGGCGTGGAGCCAAGAGTAGAAATATTGTATATTGGAGCGACCAGGTATGGTCAGAAGTGGGGTATCAAGGCCGTGAATACTGAGGACGACTTATATATTGAAGCCAATACTCCAGAGGCAGCATGGAAAAAGGCACAAGTAATCTTAAACCGTATCTGGGACAAGGGATCTGAAAAGCCTGAGATAGTATATCTCCCGCATTACGGGGAAGCCGGTCATGTTGTGGAGAGCGCAGGGGAAATAGTTGACCTGGGAAAAGAGATGTCCGAATTCTGGGAGCCTTCTCAACCTGAGCTTTTCAAGGCCAAGCGGACGTTGAGCCTCGAAATGGAAGACATAGCGAAGTCAGAGGATCCCCTCTTCGCCTGCATGGAGCGGAGGGGATACACTGAAAAGCAGATGGATCGCTTCAGTGATAGTATCGCAGCGAAAGCGACTATTGACATTTTCGAGAAAAAGCCTGAGAAGCTGACCAGCTCAGAGAGTGAATTCCAGGACGATATTCAGAGCTGCATCGAGACGATTACAAAAGTCTTTGGCTCCCTGGAGGCCGCTGGATACGAGGACTGTGATTGTGCTTAACGTCTATCAAGAAAAACCTGCTTTCGCTTCCGTTATAGTCTGCGCTCATAACAGGCTATACGAAACGACTATCCCCTGTCTGGAGAACCTGAGAGCGGTAACGCGATACCCATACGAATTGATCTGTGTAGATGATGCCTCCAAAGACCAGGGAGCCACAATCGACTATTTTTGCGAGGTCTGCGATACGCCTATCAGAAAGATCCAGAATGGCGGCTGCGGAGCGGCGCGTAATCTTGGGTTCCAGGTGGCGCGCGGGTACCCGATTGTATTTCTTGACAATGATATGTTCCCCGATCCTGGATGGCTCTCGATACTCCGGGAGGATATAGACAAAGACCCGCGAATCGGGATACTTGCAGCGATTCCCTCAAACGAGATTCAACGTCTACAAAAGCCAGCAAGCCCGGATGGACTGATTGACTTTGTGCAGGTTGGCGGCGGCTCTACGGCTATAACTCCCCGATGTCATGCAGCGGTGGGATACTTCGATGAAAGAATGGTAAACGCGGGCGAGGACACGGATTACTGCTATCGCGCTACTGAGCGGGGCTTCAGGGTAGTTTCAACGCCGCGGCTGATAATTCACCATGAGAGCGGAGCCACACGCCGACACATGGACAAAGAGCAGATGCAGCAAGCGGCGCTCTATATGCGAAGGAAATATGCTCACAGGCCGGATCTCCCCATGCCTCCCCTGTCTCCCTTCGGAAACATCTTCCCTGTTATTCTATAACTACCGCTTTAAAGACCAGCTCATGATATTTGGTAATTCCCTCCGTGATAATCGTCATCGTTACCGGGGAAGTGAGAACCAGCGCACCTTCCGGGAACGTCAGAACTACGGTGAAATAATCATAAATCTGCTGCATCTCTATGTCCCTGTATGGTCTTCTATATTTTGGGTCTTGCTGAACTATCCCATGTGTGAAAGTGGTAATGGGAGGGATCGCGAATAGCGGCGCGGACAGGATCAAAGTCTTCTTTTCTCCCACTCCCTCAATATAAAATTCCCGAGGATTTCCGGTAGGAGTTAGGTGCTGCGATAACTGCGGATCAGCAGCCTTAGAGGACATAGAGCCATATTTAAAGCCATATAGCGAGAAAATGCCGTGGTTGACGATTGTTACAACGTCGTCAATCTCACCAAGATGCGGGAAATATATTTTTATTACGTCAATAGGCCGCCTGGCGTTTTCGTTTTCGCTTGAGAGAAGAAAGGGAAAGATTACATCCTTTGCTTTAGGGGAATCTTTCAGGTCATAAAAATAGACATACTCACAAGTTTCTGCATCGGACTCGAACTTTTCAGTTGTAAATTGGATCGTCTCCCAGAAATATCTAACAAATCGCTCACTCATATTTTACTCCCTCCGAAAAAGATAGTACCAGATTATGCTCCAAATGCCAAACATGCCGTTTAAGGGGTCTAGCTTCCCGTATGCCGATCTTAGGGTACTAGGATACCGCTAAGAGCGAGAAATGCCAGCACAGGCGATCCTCGTAAGCCAATTTTGACCTGAAGACACTTTTTACCAGAGAATAGCGCGATTTTTCACATTTGATGATTTTTTGAGCTTTTTTGTCAAATTCCAGCGGCGATCCGCCTGGATCCAGATCGATTTTTCGCCTTTTGCTCCTGGTGGGATTAACAACTGTTAAAAAAACGTGAGCTGAAGACCTGTTCCTATCGAGAAAGAGGCCGGCCTTCGATAGAGGTAAGCAATCTCCCGTTGAATCTGACAAAACCGACACACAAGGAGAGGGAAGACCGGCCATGAAATTTTCATAGACTAATACGCTGGCTCCTGGCTTCAGCCGACACATAATTAAGCGCCGTCTGGACGAGGCCGCCTCCCACACCTCCCTCAATGTCCTCACAGTAGTTTTTCTTCGGAAAGTCCGGCAAGGGATTGAAAGGAAAATGGAGATCCGGCTTGCTCATAAGCTCAAAGAAATAACAACCCTTTGCCACTCCCCGCCCTTTATACCTGGGAAGATAATCTCTGTCGGTCACGGATCTGCTAATATCTGCCTTCGCCGCCAGGTAGTCAAACGGCCTGACTAGATCTGGATCAACTGGTATGTTCGGGAACTTGGGGAACGGCGCTCCAAGATACTTGACGACACCGGCTCCACAGCCGATCATGGGATCGCCTATCTCCCCGCCAGTCGCCTGAAAGCCCCGCAAGAGTGACGCTATCCGCTTCAGGGGAAGCTCAACTCTGTATGTTAGCCCTGTCCTGTAGTTTCCGTATGCGCGAATCGTCAGAGCGCCGCCCATGTCGCAGGCCGAGGATTGGCAATTATCAATTATGTGACTTACTGCGTCTTTGCTCAATCCCAGAACTTTTGTAATCGGCCAGGTGGCAAACCATAGCGCCGATTTGAGTCCGGCCATCCAATAGAATTGACATACCTTATCGCTCCACATCATGTTTTCCAGTATGTCCAGGGGGATCTTCCGCACCGTCCCGAAACGCTTATTTTCCTTTCTGAAAACGTCCAGGCTGTATTCCCTTTCCAGAAAGACCAGCCATGCGCGCACCAGTTCCGTCTTAATCGCAGTTGTCGCGGTCATTTTCCGGCTCCTTTTCCAGTAATTCACCAAGACTATCGACCATTTTTTGCATCCCCAAATCATCGAGTTCGTCAACAGCCTTAACCGCCTCTTCGTGTGTGTCATAGTAACCCACATTGACAGAGGCCAGTTTCTCGTAAATAGCCTCAACCTGCCATCGCGTCAGAGGTATACGGCTATCAGGCGAACCTCTGTAGTAATCTATTTCTCCCGGATCGTGTATGTTCCACTTCTTTACATCAGCAGGATCGTACTTTGTCATATTGTTCCAATTCCACACTTTAGGCATTTTTTTGCTCCTTTCTGAAAAAGATTCGCCATAATCGCATGTCTCTATATATGGAGTATCTTTTTGGCTTCTTCCAATAGGTTCTTTTTGTGTAGTTCAGATACTCAATTCCTATAAACGCAAAGCCAAGACGCACCTTTTGATAAAAATACCAGCCAACTCTCTTATACTCAAGTTCCCATTGCCAGCGAGGATATATCCATACACCAAAAAGCTGACAGAATGTCGTTATTGTCAAATTAAAGCTGAATCTGTCTAGCTCAATCTCAAAGCACTCACTCTCGTTTATATATTGCATTACACTTGTCCCTGGTCAGATTTCTGTTTTTCTTCTTCTGGGTGAAGTATCTCCCCTTCAGGCTGCGCGGGCCGTGGCTCCAGCCTGACGACTATCCTCACCTCAGCATCAACGCCTTTGCTGCTTTTCTGTTTGAGATAATCAAAAAATGGGTGTTCCAGATCAGGCCGCTTTTCAGGCCTGGAAAAAAACCGCAACAAACCGAAAATAATGGACAGACTGAAGATCGTCCCTGGCTTGACGTCAATGTCCATGTGGAAGACAGCGCAGTCGGGATCGTCTCTTGTATCGCTTCCTCTCCGCCACTTGAAGCCCCGCCAGGTGCAGCCAGATCCAATCACGTCTACGATGTCCATTCCTATCTTATGAAAATCCATGTGTTCACTATCCCCATATTATGACAGCCTGATTCTTATTCCAGTCCCGATCATCTACGTGGATGAATAAATCCTCATCTCCAAAATAGATCCCTATGCGCTTAAAGCCTACCTTCAGGAGCGCGGGTACTATAAGACCCACAATTTCCGCTTTAGTGCCCTGAAAGCCGTATTTTCTCAATCTGTTTGGGTCTGTGGATATATCCGCTGCGTCTCCGGGAACTTCGACCAAATGCGTGGAGTCAGACTTTCCGCCCACATCCGCGTTATGGGCTACGCAACTGCAACCTCTATTGATCAAGAAAGGTATGCGCGCGATCCTCCTTGCACGTTGCAGCCTCAATATGAATCCCAGATGCGTGTTATACGCGTGACAGTTTCTCGCGCATTTACAATAAAATTCCCTCTCAGAGAAATTCTGTGTCTTTCCACGAAATATATGCGACTCTGTTGCCTTTCTCATTGTGTTGACCTCCTGGCCTTCTCCATGAGCTTTCTGTAAATGTCGTCAAGCTCGCCTGAATCGCTCTCCAGGTGTTCCTCAAGCCATTTCCAGTTTTCGCCTTTTTCGACCATCATTTCTTTTGGCGTTATGGCCTTACCATAGCCGAAAACGCTATGACTACGCGCGCTTGGCTTCTCCCTGTATTTGCAGACGATATAATGTTTCTTTCCATTGCGCGATGTTTCCAGGTCGCAATAGAAATCGCAATGGCTCCGGTTATTCACACATGACAGCGTTGGCACAGGAGGACGCTTGTATAATGCAGGGCATCTCACCGATGTGCCCTTAGCGGTCATGAATATTAGTAGTTTATCCGCCATTTTTTACCCTTCCCTTATAATCTCCCGCCATGCAGCAAAAACAACCGCCGATATTGCCAAAGAAATAGATATTGCAAAATATACAAACGCGACGCGCGGCTGTACTGCCATTTTCATCAGTTCCAGAACATACAGAGCCAGTATCGCAAGCGTTATTGAAAGCATGTATCATCCTCTCCGGTGAACGTCTCACCGTCTCCATCGTCGATTACCAGAATACATTTGCCCTCTTTTCTGGGATCGAATATGGCGGTGAACATCACCTTACCCCAGGATTCGGTGCCCTTTGGAAACGTGATCACATCCTTAGAGCGATCCCATTCGTTCCTGCCGCCATGTCGTGCATAGCCTGTTTTATTTTGCGACGTAATCTTTCCAGCCTCTTCGATTTTCTTCATCTCAAAGTAGAATAGGAACCTGTGAGCCTTTATAAAGGGAATTCTGCGAATCAGGGGTATCCTCTGGAGCAAAGGACTTCGCCACTTGAATTTTCCAATAATCGAGGTCGGAGTTTCCACCAGCGCAAGATCCAGGATCCCCTTCACCAGCGGGAGAGGCTTTATTCCTTCTGGATCAACGTTATAGTCAAGCTCTAGCAGGTAACAAAGTTCTTCAGTGTCGAAATAGTACCTCCAGCGATACCAGCCCCATTCCTGCGTATGATCGGAATCGGGATCATAAAGTACATTCCTGGACATGATAGCATTATCCCGCACTCTGTACGCGCTGGGAAACGTCAAGACGTGCGGCTCAAATATTTTCCTGTCCAGGAATCTCCCAAAGAGCCATCGCGGGAATATCTTAACCTCCCAGATCCCCGGCAGAACATGAAGCGCCATTGATGCCACTGTCTCAGGGTCAGACATATTCTCTTTCGCCTTTTCCCATCGTTCCCTTAGCTGCTCTCGCGTGTAATTTTCCATGATAGCCTCATTATATTGCTATTCCCATTTTATCACATACTTGACCGCTTTGCTCTTGTCTTTTGCCTCAAGCCGAATTGCCCTCACATCGACCGGAAGCTCCAGACTGGAATCTGGAGCTATGTCGATCCCGTCCTCGTAACTCTGTCCATCGAAGGAAAGGAAAACCGAAGCCGCACCGGAATCAGCAGAGATGCTTATTCCAAGTAAGCGCATACGGCGGCTTTGTATGTAATCTATAGAATCTGTGAAATAGCAGTAATCCTCTTCTGATTCTATCCGCCATCCCGGAAGCAGATACGTTGATCCCCTTCGCGTTCTTATCCTATACTTCGGATTGTGACGCGGTCCAGAAACGCTTTCTATTTTTGCCTTGCGCGCTTTTCCATCTGGACTTATGAGCATAACCTTATCGCCAGCATTATACATTTGCTTTTTCCCATCTTTCGGGTTCACATATATCCTACTATCATGTAACCAACACTGATATTCAATCTTTGTCAAGCCGTGAGGCGGAGTTTTGTTACACATATTCCCTCTTCTTCTGCTACCCTTCGGGCGTGGGAACCTCCCCATCAGTGACAGCTTCCCTCTCGAATTCCTCCATAGCATACTCGGTGGCAAAATCAATCAAGCCAGCCATGAGCCTTTCTAAAGGGCTTCTCCTTCGCGGCGGCTTCGGCAGAACTGCGCTTATGGACTCCTGGAAATCCGCGTTTCTCTTTGCAGATTCAGCTTTTTGTCCTTCTTGCCACTGACCATACCACGCCAGACCTCTTTCAAGAGCCGCCAGCATAGTTTCAGTTTGATCCGGGACAGACGCCTTATGGAATAGTGCTATGGCAAGGTCGCAAGTCAATTTCCCAAGACTACCATCCTTGACAGATGCAAGGTCGCCAAATTCGTCCTCCAGAGTCTCCCTCGCCAGCTTAATACATTCTGCCAGTAAGCCGTGAAGTGTGACCAGCCTCCCGCAATCCTCCCCGTAGATTTTGCCCTCTGTTGCTTCTTCTTCAGTTCTCATTTCTTCTTCCGGTGTTTTTTCTTCTGCCATTTTTTCCCTCCGTTATCAGTTCGCTTCCCGTATCCAACAATTCCCCACAATTCACACGATTTGTCAATTCGCCCTTATTAAAGATGTCTCCAGTTCATTGATCAATTCGTCAAAGTCTTCATTCATCTGATATATCTCTTCATTCAGTCCTCTAAGAATTTTTCGGCTGTCAACATCTAGCACCATGACCTCAGAGCCTCCCTCTGCCGTCCCTGCGTTGTCTGCATGTTTTTTCTTAATATCAGAAAGTTCGCTTGCTTTGATACGATTCAGAATCATATCTCTAATTACAAGGGAAACCTGTCGCGCCATTAGAATAACTCCTATATTCCTGCAATTCGCCGCGCTTCTGCAAGTTCCTCATCGCTCATTAGAGTAGCGTCTGCCTTGATGCCAAACGTTGCAATAGGCGGAAGCCCGACCGCCCATGACAGATCTCTTTCTCTTAGAACATGCTCACGGACATGAGCGTGTATAACCCTTTCCGCGTTCAGATATTGCTCTATGAACTCTTGATAAGATTGATAATGCCGAAGCTGTTTGCGTAGAATTAGAAGCAGCGTAATCAGAACGGCGACGTTTAAAACTAAAATAACAGATGGCAAGTAAGACATATTCTTTACCTCCGCGCTCTTTCCAATTCTGACCTTACCCTTGTCGGTCAAATTCTTTCATTCAAGGCGATCCGGAGCCAGACAATTACTAGAACCATGAAACCTAATACAAGAGCAGTTTCTTGTATCTCCTGTCTTTCCCAGGCTGCTTTAGCTTCCACATACGCCTCGCGGGCTGCGGCTGGCTCGTCCTCTTTCGGCGGCAAAACCGCCTCACGATACTGCTCAAAACTTCGTTCGTAATATCGCAGCCATGCCGCCTTATCATCCTGTCCGAATGGCTCTGGCTGTGGACTTCGTGGAACGTGAACGGCACACGCGCTTATGCACGTTAAGAACGCTAAAATCAGAGAAATCAATGCTTTGTGCATGTTTCTACCTCATTCCCTAGAATTCTGAAGCACCACACAATCCTCGCCACAATCGAAAACTAAGCCCATCATAATCTCGAAAACTCCTTTACAATACGATTACATATATCTATGTATATGTCTAATCGCTGCCTAAAATAAACACTCAAATCTGTTCGCGGCCCGCTCGTCATTCTTTCTGTAAGATCGGCTTGAAGTGTCTTGAACAACTTTCGATAAGCGACCGCCATTTGGATAAACATAGAAATATCGCCGCAACCAGGACAAAGGACTTTTGGTTTTTCGTCTTTCATCTATAGCACCTCTCTTGCCGTGCGCTCCCTGCGATCTCTTTCTATCCACTCTGTCAACCATCGGTTATACTTTCTCTCCAGCTTTTCTATCCTTTTGTCCAGGGCTGGCTGCTTTTCACCCTTTTTCTTTTTTCCATTTGCCAGCAAGTAAGAATAATAGCGACCTTTCTCTCCCCATCTTTTCGAGCCATAGTGAAGCCTCCAAATAGTCTCTGCGTAAGTGTCCTCCTCAAATCCGCCACATAGCAAACGGATCTCGTAAATTCGGAAATATGTACGACCGCGAGTCTCAAATCCCGCTTTGTGCGTGTGTATACCATAACAAAACGGCTTCAGACCTGCCAAAATAGCATATAACTGTTTCTTTGTTTTCATTCATTCATCGCCTGGAATTCCAAGAAGAAGGCCAAAATCAAAACCGTCGCCTCCATCTGCAATGTCCGCAAGAGAGGCCATCCCCATCCGCAAGATGCAGCCTTCATAATTCGCCCAGGTCAGCCACACACGGCAGGACTCATTATCGCAAGGCTGCTTTTCAGTTTCCCCTGGCTTTACGACGACACATAAACGGGCATCTGACTCACTAATCGCCCGGTGTAGTTTCTTCAGATCCATTTTCTGCCTCCATAGTTGCTTCTTGACTATTCACTGTTAGCCCATTGTGAAGCACGTCTAGCCATACCTCATGCGTCTTCAGCAATTCACTGACTCTTTCAATCTTGAGCTTCTGGAAACGAATTGCAGCAGCTAGCGCGTCCTGGTCAGAGACAAACAGTTTATCATCAGTAGCGTAGCGTGTGCCACAGAAGTCTATTACATACCCATTTGATCCATCCTCCCACTCCCAAGAGTTCAGAACTTTGACACGCTGGACACCGACAATTGAATTGCCGTCAACAAAACGCGCACCAGCAACGTACCAGGCACTAGAGCCTATTTCAAGATTCATCCTTTTTCCCCCTGAGCTTAATAACTATGAGAACTACAACCAGAGGCCATGCAAGCCCCTGCAACAATCCCATAAAAGAACTTAATAGCTCTGCCCAATTATCCATATTAGAACCAGATCCTTATTTTAAGCCCAGAAGCGAAAGCGATGCTGAATAACAAAACCAAAATAGCCATCACCAAATAAAATGAGGATCTCTTTTGACCTGGTCTTTGCCAGATGGAAAAGCAGAAAAGGAAACCACTCATAAAACTGAAAAAGACCGATGCAATATTGCGAGCAATCATTTATTCTCTCCGTCCCTTTTTTTGGAGCGTAGTATCAGCAAATTCACTTTTTGAGATTTCCTCAGTTCTTCCATTTTCTGAAGCAGCCCCTCTTGGTACGCTATCGCGGCCTTTAATGCAGCGGCCTCGCTTTCAAAAATTTCGTTTTCATATCTACGTCCGCCGAAATTAACGAATATGTAGCATGGATAGGGAGACTCCCCTTCAGGCTCTATTATGATTCTTATTTCGTCACTTGTGACCGTTACCTCGTCGTATCGCTCAAAAGAGTTTCCATGAATAAGGAACCAGACACGACTACCAATACATTTCGTTTGTTGCATATCAGCGAATTCTGCCAGTTTGCTGCATCCCTGTGATCTCAGAATCCACAAGAGCCGACAGAGAGGTCTCCATTTCTTCCTGTAATTCCTCTAGTTCACGATTCAATCGCTTCGCCTTAGTAGGAGATGGAGAAAAACATTTCCTTTCGATACGGTTACAGATGATCTCGGTCATAATTACAGATACTTGACGAGCCATTAGACAATCTCCTTCTTTATGCAGAGCGCGACTCGATTAGGAAGTCAATAATCTTGCTCATAAGGAGCGGCGGATCAATGCCTGGGGCGTCGTAAATCCTTATGATCTCAGTGTCCCAAAAATACATGGAATAACAGATCTTTTCCTTCTCGTCTTTCTGTCCACCGTGCCGCATAGGTTGACCAAGCGCCTTAATCGTTTCTATAATTTGCATTTCGATAGCGTCGGCCCGCGGGCTGACTTTTACATCGAGATATGTGTCTGTATCGTTTGTCTCCTGAGATCGTGTAACGGACACAACAAAAGATAACTCGGAAAGATAATCAGACCAACGCTCCCATTCATCGGTAGCAACAATGAAAACATAGGAATAAGGTAATCTCGGAATCCAGACTGTGCAATTACGCATTTTAGCCTCCTTTGAGGGATAGAATTTGAGAACCAGTGTTGCATAAATGATACATGCCTCATAATCAATATTATGCAGACCAATAATGAGAGCGAAAGGGGCTAGAGAACTTGGGTGCGAAGACTGCAAACCTCCGAGACCACTCCTTTCTTTAGCATTTGCGACTCCGATGATGAAATGCCCCTTTCGCTCTGTGACATTGCCATGCCAGATTTTACGCTCAGGGAGGGGATATCGCGCTTTTCTCTGGGATGGCGTACCGTTAAAAATGCTCTTTTTTGCCGATTTTGGCATGAGAGGATCATACTTTTCCGCTGGATTCTCCGGATCCCGGATCCGCGTAGCCACGTGTAGCCCTGAGTACTCCTGAGTTGAGAGCTGGCGCCATCGAAGCTGCTTAGAAGACAAAAGCCCGTAAAATATAGCTTTTCGACCTGTTCTAAGATTTTGCTGTTTTGTCAACTTTTCCCTGCCTGTGCTATGCCAAAATTTCAGTCTTTTTGGGATTTTTCCGCCAAATGTGGCATGTCGTATATCCACATAGTTATGCACGTATCAGAGCTTCTTTATCTCCAGGGTTCTCGGAGTCATAATAATCACGTCCTGATTCAATATGCGACAATCCTCCTGAGTCATTCCCAACTGGAGCCAGAGATCTGAAACGATCTCTCTGAATCTGCCTGCCACTTTCATCAGAGATTCGTCATTCTCGGCGGCAGCGTTTCTCATTCCTATGGAAACCAGGATATGAAGCATTGTTATGGTATATACGTCAAACATCGTGGGGAAAGGTTGCCGTCCATGTTCTTTCAGCATATCTCCCAGCGCGTTCGCCGCCTTTACGCGCATTTCCTTATCGACTGGCCTCTCCCTGCCTATACCTCGGATTTTCAATGGGTG
>Ga0114925_10000481_pt1 | contig 17597 bp, 15 predicted proteins | sample SumtaG_2_FD_87287 | JGI IMG/M metagenome (GOLD analysis project Ga0114925, IMG submission 87287) | Deep subsurface microbial communities from Indian Ocean to uncover new lineages of life (NeLLi) - Sumatra_00607 metaG | ecosystem: Environmental > Aquatic > Marine > Oceanic > Sediment | place... | reverse complement strand
TATCTCATACTCATGTTCATTGGCCAGATACTCACCATAGACATGAACACGGAGCGTATAGAGGCAATTAGATCGGTAAGGATCGGTTTTTAACATGCAAGTTCATGCTTGCGGTTAATAAATGAGAGACGATCTATTTTTAAATATCGTAATATGCGTAACTTTTAAAACTTTTATTCGTCTTGTTTAATAGGAGGTAAAAAGTGAAAAAACATATAATTTTCCCTATCATTATTACATTCTTTGCCTGGAACTTTTTAGCTTATGCTGATACAGATGTTGCAGGAGAAGAAGCACATGGGAAACCCTTAGAGGTTGTACTACAGGAAATTAGAATAAGTCAAGGAATTACAGAAAATGAAAGAATTGACCCTGATAAAGTAAGTGATGAGAAGTTAGAAGAACTCGGCGATGCGGTGATGAGTGTCATGCACCCAGACCCCAAAGAACATGAATGGATGGATAATATGATGGGTGGTGAAGGATCGAGTACTCTTTCTGCAATGCACAAGATCATGGGATACAATTATCTTATGGGTTCTTTCGGTGGCATGATGGGTCCGGGAATGATGGGCAGAGGCATGATGGGTAGAGGCATGATGGGTCCGGGAATGATGGGACAAGGCATGATGGGTCAAGGAACGACGGGAGCCTGGAGTTTTCTCGGCATGATCTTCTGGATAGTTTTGATTGTGGGCATTATTCTTCTTATTGTATGGTTAGTTACTAGGATGCCAGGGGTATCCAAAAGAGAAGAGTCTCCATTGGAAATTTTGAAAAAGCGTTATGCCAAGGGAGAGATCACAAAAGATGAATTTGAGAAAATAAGAAAGGATTTGGAGTAGCGGTGATTGCTGTGTCTTCTGTTCCTATGGTAATGTTCCTTGTTCCCTTAAGCAAAATGATTAGAGTCATATAAGAGGTTAACCATGGCAAGAAAGAGCATTAAAGGTGAAATTATATCACCAGGAATAAGTGAGGGAGATGTGCGCTTTCTCATCTTTGGGTCAGATCCATTTATAGCTAAAAGATATTTGTCTGATAATGGATTAGCCGCAGAAATCGCTCGATTTGAGGAAGAGGTGAAGGCAGTTGCTAATGAATTGAATGAGGCTGTTGCAATACTAGAAAAAGACTCTCTTTTTGATCAAGCCGAGATTGTTCGGGTGCATATACTTATGTTAAAGGATGCGGGATTTCATAAAAAAGTTCACGAGAAAATCCAGAAGAATCAATTAGCAGCAGAAATTGCCGTTGCGCATGTATTACAAGAAATGATATCCATTTTAGAGAATTCGGATAGTGAGCTATTTTCTCAACGTGCTGCTGATTTTAAGGATATCGGAATGCGTTTAAGAAAGAAACTGACCAAAGAAGATTCTGCTATTTTTTATAAACTCGTAAAGGATGTCGAGGATCCTGTAGTGGCAGTAAAGGAATTACTTCCTTCTCTAGTATTAGAGGCAAAAGAAAGAGGGGTGCGTGCGTTTATTGTGGAACAGGGCACATCTCTTTCCCATGCAGCAATTTTGGCTAAGTCATTTGGCATCCCAGTGCTCAGGATAAATAATCTTCATAATTGTGGATTAAAAAACAACGAAAATGTGGTTGTAGATGCAATGAATGGAAGACTATTAATTAGCCCGAGCGAAGGCGATATATCTGAGATAGAAAGGTTAATGCATAAAGAGCCTACCATAGTTAATGAGACTCAATTGCCCGCTAAGTTATGGATAAACATAGTTGATCCTCTGCAGATTAATAGGGAAGATTTAAAGGGAATAGAAGGTGTAGGCTTATATAGAACAGAGTTGTTATTTATGAAGAACAGAGAAGATTTTCCTACCGAGGATGAGCAGTTTTCTGTATACGCCTCGCTCTTTAAGAAATGCAGAGATTATACAGTTACTATAAGAACTTTAGATATAGGTGGAGATAAAACCCTTCCTTATTTTTCCCTGGGTCCTCAGGAAAATCCTTATTTAGGGTTCAGGGCACATAGGATTTTTCGTTTCCATCCTGAGATTTTCATTACACAAGTCAGGGCAATATTAAAGGCCGGGTTAGAATCAGTCAATCTTCGGATTTTATATCCTATGATTGAAAGTGTTAACGAGTTATTTTTTGTTCAGGAGCTTCTAGCAGAAGCAGTAAATTCTTTAAAAGATGAGGGTGTAGGGTTTAAAGAAGATTTTCAGCAAGGTGTTCTGATCGAAGTTCCTTCGGCTGTTTGGAATTTTAGAGAGTTGTTGCAATACGTTGATTTTGCTAATGTTGGAACTAATGATTTACTGCAATATTTTTTTGCGGTAGATAGGAATAATGCTAATGTCTACAAATCGTATCAACCAGAGAATCCTGTGGTCCTCAAAATGCTTAAGAACTTGGTAGATGTCGCAAAAGAACTCAATAAACCTTTGAGTATCTGTGGCGAGATAGCGTCTGATGTTAATTTTTTGCCGCTTTTAATCGGATTAGGCTTTGATGCATTAAGTATTGATTCTCATGCTGTACCAACTGTAAAAAAGAGTCTTCTTTCGCTGGATATTTCCGAATGCAGAAAACTGACTCAGGAATGCCTTAGGGCAAAAAGAACAGATGATGTAAGAACTATTTTAAATAAGCTTAATTCATTTCGCCAGCGAGCCGAACCCAGCTCTCTAGTCGGCGATTCTGAAGCCATAGATCCAGTATGCAAGATGGTAGTTCATACAGAGGGGAATAATTTAGTTGTTACAAGAAGTGGTAAAAAGTTTTATTTTTGTTGCAAACAGTGTAGAGACAGATTCATAAAAGACTCAGAAAATTACATAAGTATTAAGAGCCATGTAAAGGAGATGTAAAATGAGAAAAATAATAAGGCTTGTTTTTTGTGGAGCTTTGTATTTGATGGTACCTTATATGGTTATGGCTCAAGATAATCCAAATGAGATTGGTGTTATCGCCAAACGATTTGACTTTCTGCCCAGAAAAATAGAAGTTAAGAGAGGCGAGCTAGTGAAAATCTATATTACTAGCATAGATGTTGCACATGGCTTTGCGATAGATACCTTTGGAATTGATGAGAAAGTCGAAAAAGGTAAATTAACAATTATTGAATTTACACCAGATAAGACAGGAGAATTTGAGATTAAATGTTCAATTTTTTGTGGTGCTGGACATGGAAGGATGAAGAGTAAATTGATAGTTGCAGGTTACCAAGATATTACTGCCTCAGAGCTCAAAGCTGCCTTGGAGAAGGATGATTTCTTTCTATTAGATGTTCATATTCCTGAGCAGAAGCACATCGAGGGGACCGATGCCTTTATTCCTTATAATGAAATTGAGAAATATATAGATAAGCTGCCCAAGCACAAGGATACTAAAATTGTGGTATATTGTCGTACTGGCTCAATGAGTTCTGAAGCTTCAAGAACCTTGTTGCGACTCGGTTATAATAACGTTTATAATCTAGTGGGTGGCATTAAGGTTTGGAAATAAGAAGGGTCATTATACGATATGGTGAAGATCGTAAGAGGTGTTGACCAAAGAGGTTTTTGGTCTATAATTTTAAGAAATAGAAAAAAAGGAGGTACAATATGAAGAAGGTAATTTTAGCACTCAGTATAGCGTCTTTATCCGCATACGCCCAGATGCAAGGGGGTATGATGGGCCAGATGGGACAGGGTGGCATGATGCCTGGTATGTCCATGATGCAGGGCATGGGTATGATGCACGGAAACATGTGCATTCAGCATATATCTAAGACCTTTTCCAGTGCAGAAAATATGGCGAGTGATGACATAAAAGGTAAGGTTAGTTCTTTAAAAATGACCACACTTGAAAAACTAATACGTCAGGAAGCGGAGGTTCGTATAGCACATATGAACCTACATACATTGCTGATTGATCCAAATTCTAAAGATAAAGATATTGAAAAGAAGTTAAAAAATCTAAATGAACAGGAAAACAAATTAAAGGAGATAGCTATATCCAGTTTGATTTCACTTCGTAAACTTATTGGTGCTGAAAAATTCGTGCTGATATTTAAAAAAGGTCATATGGGAATGATGCAGATGAAAGGTTCTTCTGGTGAACATAAAGGCAAGTAGGATATGGGAAAATGAAAAAAACACAATAATTCAGGAACAAATATGCATGACATGAAACATGATATGAACAAAGGGCATGAGATGCACAAGGAGCACCAGGATATGGGACATGATATGCATGCCGGGCATGAGAAGAAAGTTGGACACGAACACGATCATCATGACCATCATGCCCATATGGTCGCTGACTTTAAGAAACGTTTCTGGGTATCTTTAATTATTATCGTCCCAATCCTTATTCTCTCTCCAATGATTCAGACTCTCATTGGTCTCGGAGATTCAATCAGATTCCCAGGTGATTTATACATCCTCTTTATACTATCCACTGTCGTTTTTTTCTACGGCGGTTATCCATTTCTCAAAGGACTTTATAATGAACTGAAATCAGCAAAACCAGGCATGATGACCCTCATCGCCGTAGCAATCACTACAGCATATCTTTATAGCAGTGCGGTTGTGTTCGGCCTTAGTGGAAAGATATTTTTCTGGGAACTTGTGACCCTTGTTGATATTATGCTTCTTGGCCACTGGATCGAAATGAAATCGATTATGGGTGCTTCAAGGGCACTCGAAGAATTAGCACGGTTAATGCCATCAGATGCCCATAAACTCATGCCAGATGGAAGTATCAAGGATGTGCCACTGGGTGAGTTGAAGATGGCAGATAGGGTCATTATAAAACCAGGAGAAAAGATTCCTGCAGATGGAGAAGTGGTTGATGGTGAGACATCAGTTAATGAAGCTATGCTTACTGGTGAATCAAAACCCGTATCCAAAAAGGCAGGTGCAAAAGTCATAGGAGGTTCGATCAATGGTGAAGGTTCGATTACTGTAGAGGTCAAGAAGACTGGCAAAGATTCCTTTCTTTCACAGGTAATAGAACTGGTCAAAGAGGCGCAGGAGAGCAAGTCAAAAACCCAGGATCTGGCAAATCGTGCTGCCTTATGGCTCACTATCATAGCCCTTACAGTCGGGTCGATAACACTTTTTATATGGTTGGTAGTAATGAATAAGGACTTTGCCTTTGCCCTTGAGCGGACTGTCACTGTAATGGTGATTACATGCCCTCATGCGCTTGGACTTGCAGTCCCTCTGGTGGTTGCTGTCTCAACTGCCATCTCGGCAAAAAACGGTCTACTTATAAGAAACCGTGCTGCATTTGAACGGGCAAGGAATATTCAGGCAATAATATTTGATAAAACAGGAACACTTACGCAAGGAAAATTCGGTGTTACAGATACGATTACTTTTTCAAATGACATAGATGAAAAACTACTTCTCAAGTATGTTGCTTCTGTTGAGGTTCATTCTGAGCACCCAATTGCAAAGGGGATTGTTTTTTCATCCAAGGAGACTTTTTCTGTTGAAGGGTTCAGGGCAATTCCAGGTAAAGGTGCACAAGCAAAGGTAAATAGTAGAGATGTAAAAGTTGTTAGTCCAGGATATCTGAGAGAGCAAAATATTCCAGTTACCGATGAAAGAGTTGATAAACTCTTTTCACAGGGTAAGACTGTTGTCTTTGTCATGATTGACGGGAAGTTATGTGGTGCCATTGCCTTAGCCGACATTATACGGCCAGAATCTAAAAAGGCGATTTTAATGTTAAAGGAAATGGGTATTAAATGTATGATGCTCACCGGAGACAACAAACAGGTTGCCAAATGGGTATCTGAGGAAATAGGACTCGATGAATATTTTGCCGAGGTTTTACCTCAAGAAAAGGTAACAAAAGTAAAAGAGGTTCAGTCGAGAGGACTGGTCGTAGCAATGACCGGTGATGGCGTGAACGATGCACCTGCACTTGCACAGGCAGATGTGGGTATTGCCATTGGTGCAGGTACTGATGTTGCTGTTGAAACAGCAGACATCATTCTTGTGAGGAGTAATCCTCTTGATGCAATGGCAATAATTGGTCTTGCACGCGCAACATACAGAAAGATGGTGCAGAACCTTGCATGGGCAACAGGTTATAATGCGTTTGCCATACCACTCGCAGCAGGAGTGCTTTATAAGTCAGGCATACTTCTCAGTCCTGCTATGGGTGCAGTGCTCATGTCTTTAAGCACTGTAATTGTGGCAATTAATGCGAGGTTTTTGAGGGTTGTGAAATGAATAACTGGAAAAAGGACCCAGTATGCAAAATGGATGTAAATGAAGACGAAGCCATAAAGACAGATTATGACGGTGAGACATACTATTTTTGTTCAGAAGGTTGCCGAGATAAATTTTTAGAAGAAAAAACACACAAGATCCCTCGCACTTCCTATGAACTCATAATTATTGGAGGCGGTCCCGCAGGTCTAACAGCTGCGGTATATGCGGCCACGCTAAAGATGAACGCCTTTCTTATAACTAAAGACCTTGGAGGACAAGCTATTGACAGTACAAAAATAGAAAATTACATGGGCTATGATTTCATAACAGGACCCGAGCTTATAGAAAAATTTAAATATCAGTTGATTCATTCGCATTACATTGACCACCTGATGAGTGAAGTAGAGAAGATTGAACCTGCAAAAGATGGATTTCAGGTTACAACCTCAGAATTTAATAAATATTTCACCAAAACATTAATCATAGCGACAGGCATGACGAGGAGAAAATTGAACGTACCAGGCGAGGAAAAATTTCAAAGAAAGGGGGTCTTTTATGGTAATATTCAGGACTTCTCTTTTGTTCAAGGATTAGATGTTGCAGTGATTGGCGGTGGAAATTCAGCATTACAAATTGTCGAAAATCTGCACACTACTGTCAAAAATATACACCTCATTTCTGATAGCAATCTTACCGCGGACTCTGTGATTATTGAACGAATTAATCAGTATGATAATCTGCATAAATATGAAGGGTTTAAGGTTATTGAATTTGCTGGTGTAAAAACTCTTGAGAATGTAACAATCAGAAAGAAAGCAGAAGAAAAAATTGTTAATATTCCAGTTAGAGGAGTATTTATAGCTATTGGTCTTCAGTCTAATTCTTCGCTCATCTCGAATTTGGTTAAACTTAATGAACGAGGAGAAATTATTATCAATTCAGATTGCTCGTCTTCTTATCCAGGGATTTTTGCTGCAGGAGATGTAACAGATGCATTCGGAAAGAGAATAATCATTGCCTCAGGTGAAGGGGCAAAAGTTGCACTGGCTGCAAGGCGTTATATACTGAATCTCAGAAAAAAAGGTGATTAAACATAAGGGACACCAGGGTATGATGATGACTACTCAACAAAGCAAAAGGATCAATACAAAGGAAAAATATAATCGTATTGCACGTTGGTATGATTTATTTGAGCTTGTGATAGAATTACTGGCTTTTGCTCATTGGCGCAAACACCTCTTCAAATTAATAAAAGGGAAAGAAGTCTTAGAAGTCGGAGTCGGGACTGGTAAAAATTTAAGGTATTATCCAATTGATGCAAAAGTGACTGCAATAGATTTCAGCGAGAAAATGCTGAAGTACGCAAAACAGCGGGCAGCGAAGATAGGATTAGATGCTAACCTTAAAAACATGGACGTACAAGCTCTTCAATTCGAATCTAATTCTTTTCCCAATGTTATCGCAACTTTTGTATTTTGTTCAGTCCCCGATCCTGTTATAGGATTGAAAGAAATAAAAAGAGTTTCTATTCCTAATGGTCGATTAGTTCTACTTGAACACGTCAGGCCCAAGAATCCATGGTTTGGTAAACTATTTGACTGGTTTAATCCTATCGCAGTAAAGCGCACAGGAGTAAATATCAACCGTGATACAGCTGAGAATATTCGAAAGGCAGGCCTCGAGATTGAATTGGAGAAAAATTTACTTGGTAATGTTTTTAAGCTTTTTGTTGCGAGACCACGAAGGTTAACAAAGATATAATTTTTTAATCCGCGTAACTTTTGATATCCTCATTCGTCCTATATAATAGGAGGTGATATATGGTGCATTTCGATCCAGTTTGTGACCGTCGAATGAATCCCAATAGGGCTTATGCAAAAGTCGAATATAAGGGTGAAGTCTATTACCTTTGCTGTCCATTGTGCCAATCAACTTTCGAGAAAGACCCGGAAGAGTATGTTTCCGAGTACGATAGAAATAAGAAGAGGAAGAATAGACACTGATAGTTGTCCTGCAAAGGTGCATGACATAACGACGACCAAAATAGACTGTTGCCTGACGGAGTAGTAGAGAGATGATTGCAAATTTCATAATAACTTTCAGAGAAACATTAGAAGTAGCTTTAATAGTTGGCATTATTTTGAGTTATCTTGTTAGAGCGAAGCAAACAAAGTACAATTACATTGTCTATATAGGTATTGCTACTGCAATAATTGCCAGTATTATTGGTGCTTTTTTATTCACTAACATAGCGGATGGATTCACTGGAAGAGCAGAAGAAATTTTTGAAGGCATTACAATGCTCATTGGTGCGTTGCTTCTAACCACAATGATATTATGGATGATGAAGCAGAAACAAATAGCAACTGAATTACAAAATAGAGTTGCTACAGAACTTGCTGAGGCGCATAAAGTTGGGTTATTTTTATTAGTTTTTGTAGCTACTCTAAGGGAAGGAATAGAAACAGTTATTTTCTTGGGAGCAGCAAGTTTTACTTCAACAAACAACAATTCCATCGGCGCATTAGCTGGGATTATAACAGCAGTCTTCCTGGGTTACTTGATATTTATAGGTTCTATGAAAATCAATATAAAGAAATTTTTTGATATAACAAGTATTCTATTAATTCTCTTTGCTGCTGGATTGGTGGCTCAAGGGATTCATGAACTTCAAGAAGCCAAGATAATTCCGACAGTAATAGAACACCTATGGGATATTAATCCACTTGTGAATACTGATGGTAGCTATCCTCTCTTGCATGAAAAAGGATATATCGGCAGCATTTTAAAAGGTTTGTTAGGTTATAATGGAAATCCTGCACTAATTGAAGTGTTAAGTTATCTTGCTTATGGTACTATCGTTTTTATGTTGTGGAGAAAAATATCAAAAAAATGAACTCGATGATATAGATCTAAGAAGCAAATCAGAGGTTTTTCTTATAGAAAATATCATGTTTTAATCTACGTAACTTTTAAAACTTTTATCCGTCTTATATAATAGGAGGTGATAAGAATGACAAAAGACCCAATTTGTGGAATGATGGTAGAGCCTGAAAAAGCGGAATTCAAGACCGAACAGGATGGAAAAACCTACTACTTTTGTTGTGAGGCGTGTAAGGGCAAATTTGATAGAAAACCAGTAAGCGATCCAAAAAAGAAAGGTTTTTTTACGCGCTTTTTAGAACGGATTGCCAAGGCTAATACAGAAAAATTCGGTAGTGAGCCACCATCTTGTCACGGTCAGTAATAGATTGTATTAATAACTGAGAATATTATAGCAATTACGTATGTTTATTTCTATCTTCCTTATTTGGTCAATTGACCAAATAAGGAAATGACAACAGTTCGGGTTGGTATATATTTACCTGGTAAAATTTGATGTTGATATATATTAATTCCCAATTTCATTCCATAAATAGAATGTACCTGTAATAATAATGGCAGTGTTATTAGAGTTTTTTGTTTTCAAATACTCAATCGCATCTTTTACTGAAGACGCAATCGTCAGATTTTTTTGATATTTTTTTGCCCTTTTATAAATTTTATGTGGTTCCATGCCGGGCGGGTCGAAGGCTTTGACAAGGACCACTTCTTGAGCTCGAGGAAAGATGTTTTTTAAACAGTATCGTATGTCCTTATTTTTTTTACATCCGAATATTAACGAGAATTTTTTCGTTTTAAGGAGCCTTAAATTATTGCCCAATGCTTCAAAAGAATCATCATTATGAGCGCAATCATATATTAATAATGGATTTTTTGATAGCACCTCAAATCTGCCATGCAGGTCTGTTTGCTTAATACCGTTTTGTATGGCTGGTTCAGTTATTGTATATCCTTTTTTTCTTAATTCATTTAATACAGACATAGCTATTAATAAATTTTCAATCTGATGTTTTCCTGGTAAAGGTAAAAAAGTATTAAATTTTCCGATTTCTCCGTTAATTTTTAAATAACTGCCTTTTAGTGATTGTTTTAAAATCTTAATATTATGTTGATCTTCGGCAAAGATAATTTTATTGTGTTGTTTTTTAGCTACTCTTTTTATTACTTGTTCTACACTCGATCGCTGGTGAATGGTGATCAATCGGCTACAAGCTTGTTGAGTAGATATTGTGATAACTTTTCCCCCTCCTTTATCCTCCCCCATTTGTAGGGGAGGGAAGGGTGGGGGTTTTATAATTCCTGCTTTTTCTCTGGCGATCTGAGATAATTTGTTACCGAGTAGATCTGTGTGATCATAACCGATTTTTGTTATTACTGATATTATCGGGTGTGTAACATTTGTTGAATCGAGCCTGCCGCCCAGTCCAACCTCGAGGATTGAGAAATCAGTTTTTTTCTTTAAAAAATGCAAAAACGCAACCATAGTAAGTACTTCAAAGAATGTACTTACCCCGTGAAATTCATGGTGTTTAATAGAAGGTGCACCAGATAATTTTCTGTATTTCACAGGGCTTGCCCCGTGTTTTCTTTTAATATAAGGTTTTATTAGCTTTATATATTTCATTAAATCCTGGTTCGAAATCTCAATATTATTGATTTTTATTCTTTCATTTATTTTTTGAAGGTGGGGTGAGGTAAATAATCCAACCCTGTACCCGCAGGATTCTAGACATGAACTAATCATTGCCGCAGTAGAACCTTTTCCCTTTGTTCCTGCAATATGTATAACATTATTTAATTTTTTTTGGGGCGAGTCAAATTTTGTTAAAAACTCTATGAAGTCTTCGAGTTTGTAGTTATAGCCCGGTATTTTTTCGTAATCGACCAGGGAGTTAAAAAATTCTTCAGGGTTCACATTGTCCTAAAGGTTTTAGCTTCATTGCAATATCTATAGCTGGTGCTGAATGCGTTAAAGCTCCTACAGAAATAAAATCAACCCCACACTCTGAGAACTCTTTGATATTATTTAAGTTCATGCTGCCACTCAATTCAATTTCCATATCGGGGTTTGCTTGACGGATGATTTCGACTGCTTGTTTAATTTGATTTACGTTCATATTATCGAGCATTACTCTGTTAATCTTGAGTGACAGAGCCTTATTCAATTCCTCGAATGTTTTTATTTCTACCTCTACGAATGCTTTTTTTCTTCGTTTTCTGACTTTAGCAACGGCTTTTGTAATACTGCCGGCAATTTCAATATGATTGTCCTTAATCAACACCATGTCATAAAGACCAAAGCGGTGGTTGTGACCGCCTCCAGTGCGCACCGCGTACTTTTCCATTATTCTTAATCCTGGTAATGTTTTTCGCGTATCGAGTATTTTAACAGAACCTTTTGTAGCATCAACAAATTTTCTTGTCAATGTAGCAATGCCACTGAGATGCTGTAGAAAGTTGAGCGCAGTCCGTTCTCCCTTCAGGCATACAGATGCTGGGCCGATAATAGTAGCAATTGTCATACCTGGAGAGAAATTGTCGCCGTCATTCAATTTTATTTGGAAATCTATTTTTTCATCGAGTTCTTTAAAAATCATCTGTGCGATTTCAATTCCACATAAAATACCATCCTGTTTTGGAAATATTGTTCCAAGTGCTTGCTCATTTTGGTCAACAATAGGGTCTGTGGTAATATCACCCCTGCCAATATCTTCTTTTAGCGCCTTTTTAACTATTTTAAGAAATTGCTTTATTTGCTTTTCTTGAATGTTTTTTACTTTGATATTTTCTCCCTTCAGTCCTTTCTAATTTACGTTTGACCGATTTAATTTTATCGCGGATTACTGCCGCGCGCTCAAATTCCATTAATGAAACTGCTTCTGCCATTTCTTTATGCAGTTTCGCAAGTTCATCAATATTTATTTCTTCTTTGGTGCTTCTTGTAATACGATCTGCGACCGATGTTGTCCTCAGGATTTCCTCCGGGCTTTTCACAATACTCTCAGGTGTGATATTATGTTTTTTATTATATTCGATTTGTTTGTTTCGTCTTCTTTCCATCTCTTTTATTGCCCTTTTCATTGAACCGGTAATTTCATCTGCATACATTATTACTTCACTACGGATATTTCGTGCTGCTCTGCCTGCGGTTTGAATTAAAGATCTTTCACTCCTTAGAAATCCCTCTCTATCCGCATCGAGGATGGCAACGAGTGCTACTTCTGGCAAGTCAAGGCCTTCTCTTAAAAGATTGATACCGACAAGAACATCAAATTCGCCGAGCCTTAGTCCCCTTATAATTTCGATTCGCTGGATGACATTAATTTCAGAATGCATATATCTGACCCTTATATCAATTTCGTTCAAATACTGTGCAAGATCCTCAGCCATTCTTTTGGTAAGTGTTGTAACAAGAACCCTTTCTTTATTATTCACCCTTTTTTGAATTTCACTAATTAAATCATCAACCTGGTTCTTTGCTGGTTTAACAGTAACCTTTGGGTCTACAATACCTGTGGGCCGAACAATTTGTTCAACTATACGGTATTTTGATTTCTCGATTTCCCATTGGCTAGGCGTGGCTGAGATACAAACTGCCTGGTTTATCAGGGCTTCAAATTCACTGAATTTTAAGGGTCTATTTTCTAAGGCTGAAGGTAATCTGAAGCCATACTCAACAAGATTCAATTTACGCGAATGATCACCTTCGTACATGCCATTTAATTGTGGTATAGTAACATGTGATTCGTCTATTATGATTAAAAAGTCTTTTGGAAAATAATCGATCAGGCAAAATGGTCTCTCACCGGTTTTTCTGCCGGAGAGGTGCATTGAATAATTTTCAATACCTGAACAGTATCCCAGTTCCAGAAGCATTTCTATATCGAATTTTGTTCTCTGTAATAATCTTTGCTTCTCGAGAAGTTTGTTCTGAGATTGAAATTGTTCAACCCTTTCTTTGAGTTCTTTTTCAATCTTTTTAACTGCTGTTTTTATTCTGGGTCGGGTTGTGATAAAGTGTTTTGCCGGAAAGATAACGATGTTGTCCAGCTCATTTTTAATGTGGCCAGATGTTGGTTCGAAGATCTGAATTTTTTCGACAAAGTCATTGAATAATTCAACCCTAACACCGTATTCTTCATCAGCAGGATGTATATCAACAATATCGCCACGCACCCTGAATGTTCCTCTGGCAAATTCAATATCATTCCTACTGTATTGAATTGAAACTAAGGAATTAAGCAATGAGTTTCGACTTTTTTCTTTTCCTTTTTCCAGGTATACAACAAGTTCTTTTATCTCCTCTGGTGAACCAATATTATAAATACAGGAAACCGATGCAATAATGATCACATCGTTTCTTGTGAGTAATGCAGAGGTTGCTCTGAGTCTGAGTCTTTCTATTTCTTCATTTATTGAAGCATCTTTTTCAATATATAAATCAGTTGCTGGAACATATGCTTCTGGTTGGTAATAATCATAATAAGAAATAAAATATTCAACAGCATTTTCAGGAAAAAAATATTTGAATTCACCATATAATTGTGCTGCTAAAGTTTTATTATGGGATATAATGAGCGTGGGTTTTTGAACTTTATTTATTACATTAGCAATTGTAAACGTCTTACCTGAACCCGTGACACCTAAAAGTGTTTGAAATTTTGAACCATTTTTTATTTCATCTACTAATCTATTGATTGCCTCGGGTTGATCACCTTTAGGAGTGAATGTAGAGTGGAGTTTAAATTTCACGCCTGAGTATTCGATAAGATTTTGGGTTGATTGATAATCTTAATTTTTGTGAGTAAGCGGTTAGTTTCTCACCGCTTATTATATCGAGATATAATCCATCCCAGGCAGGAAGTTCAACAAAAGACTGTTTATCACCGGAATTCAAAACTATAATTAAACCACCACGGTCGTATGCATAGACTTTAGTAATATCATTCATATAGAGTGAAAAGAAAGTGTTGCTCGATATTTGTGTACAGGTTTTACGAATTTCAATAAGTTGTCTGATTTCTTTTAAGAGGTCACGATTCTGATTGTTTTTATTCCAGATAAAACTACCTAAATTGAGTGGTTTATAATCGGATAAACCAATTTCATCTCCGTATAAAATAACCGGTGATCCGATACATGTAAAAATAAAAGCATAAAGATTTTTTCTGATGCTGGGTTCGGCTTCAGCAAGGATTCTTTTATTGTAGTCTGAAAGATTAATAAGACCCATGCCATTGACCTGGGGTGGAGTAAAAAAGAACATTTTTCGTAGCAAATTATCAAATTCACTCGTTGTTATTGTATTTTTAACGAAATACCTTATTAGTATATCAATCAGATTTCTGTTAGGGCTACCGTCAAATCCATTGCCATTGAGAAAGCGACCATCACTCCCAAGTAAAAGGATATCCGGATATTTTGTTTTCAAATGGCTACGTAATGTTAAAATGAAATCGGCATCTATCTTTTTATCTTCACCAATATAAAAACCATCGAAACCAAAGTGCTTCCAGTATTCTAAGAAACCAATGAGATAGTTAATAACTTGGGGATTACGAAGATTCAGCTTAGGAAAACGGTAGTCAGATCGCCAGCATTCATAATTGGGTGGAGACGTTTTTATCGGTGTTGATTTGATGAAATACCACTCGGTATATTTTGATCCTTCTCCTTTTTTTACAACGTCAACAAATGCCGGGAAGTCTATGCCAGTATGGGTGAAGATGACGCTTAAAATTATTTTTTTATCTCTTTTGTGTATTTCATCGATGAGGTTTTTTAAATCCATTGTATCGCCAAAACATGAATCTATTGATGCATAGTCTTTTGGATTGAATTTGTGATTTGAAGATGCAGAAAAGATTGGTTGTAGAATAATTATGTCGGGATTGAGTGAATCAATGTATTTGATTTTTCGTAATATCCCTTTTAAATCACCGCCATATGAAAGCCAGTTTTCTGGTTCTGTACCCCAGATTGCTTTTTCTTCAGGGTCATTAGTCAGGACGCTATTGTAAAAACCATCAATAAATATTGAATAATAGATTTTACCAAATGCCCAGGCAGGTGGTGTGAATAGTGGTACCTTAGGTTTGAATTCATCAGTCGCAGGAAATATTAATGAATCTTCTTTATTTTTTAGTATAAAATGATAGGTAGCTGCTGTATCAAACTTATTCAATCTTGCTGCAAAATAATCGAAATCACCATTTCGATACCAGATTTCCATTTTAATACTGTCCGAATTAATGATAACTTGTGCATCAGTTACACTGCCCTTTTTTACTTTTAGTTTTATCTCACCAAAAGATGGGTTTACATAAAATATACTGTTTGAATTGTGAAAGACATCAGCAGTGTCAATTGCATTACTTAGTTGAGGTAATGATAATACCATTACAATACCTAACAACCGTTGCATATAGGATTTTACATAATTTATTTACATTGTCAATATTAAATAAATGAAGTTTTTTTAATTCAATCTTTAATGCATTTCTCTTGACATTTTTGAATAATTCTATATAATTATCATGATGGAGGAAAAGGCGTTAAAAAAAGACGTAATGTCTAGCGCTTTTCCTACGCCTGAGAGGATTGTTGTAAGACTTGATAAATACATAATTGGACAATCCGAGGCAAAGAAAGCAGTTGCTATTGCGCTAAGAAACCGATGGCGCAGGCAGCGTGTTGTTGGTAATATCAAAGACGAAATTTACCCCAATAATATTATTCTTATTGGCCCAACTGGTGTAGGCAAGACTGAAATTGCTCGCAGGTTAGCCGGGATTGCTCAAGCACCATTTATTAAAGTCGAGGCATCTCGGTTTACTGAAGTTGGCTATGTGGGCAGGGACGTGGAATCAATGGTTCGCGACCTTGTTGAGATTTCTGTAAATATGGTTCGTCAAGAAAAGACCAAAATGGTTGAAGAAAAGGCTAAACAATTTGCTGAAGAGCGAATTCTTGATATTCTTCTACCGGTTCCTCCAACAGTAAAAAAGACTGATTTAGATATTCAAGATAGTGTTAAATCAGTTAATTCTACCCGGGAAAAAATGCGTGTCCTTTTGCATGAGGGGAAATTTGATGATAGAACCGTGGAATTGGAAGTGTTCAAACAAAAGATGCCATTTATTGAAATTTTTAGTCAAGCCGGTATTGAAGATTTGAGTGGTGCTCTTGAACAAGCATTTGGCAGTAGATTACCAACGAAGAAAAAGAAGAGAAAAATGCCTGTTAAGGAGGCATTGAGATATATTCAAAATGAAGAGGCAGATAAATTAATTGATATGGATGAGGTAATCAACGAAGCAAGGAAGCGTGCAGAGAATTCAGGTATAATATTTATTGATGAAATAGATAAAATTGCCGGTAGTGGTGCTACAAGTGGCCCTGATGTTTCACGTGAAGGAGTCCAACGTGACCTCCTGCCATTAGTTGAAGGGTCAGGTGTAATGACCAAACACGGAATGGTAAAAACTAATCACATTTTATTTATCGCAGCAGGTGCTTTTCATAACAAAAAACCTTCAGATCTTATTCCTGAAATGCAAGGGCGATTTCCTATTAGGGTTGAGCTTTTTGCATTGACCAAGGAAGATTTTCAAAGAATTCTTGTTGAACCTGAGAATTCTTTAATCAAACAGTATAGCATGTTAATTGCCACTGAAGGAATAACACTTGAATTTTCTGAAGAAGCAATTGAAGAGATTGCAACGATTGCTTCAAGGGTTAATGAAACAACCGAGAATATTGGTGCACGAAGGCTACATACTGTGATGACAAAACTTCTTGAGGAAATACTTTATGCTGCACCAGATATAAGTGAGAAGGAGATAAAGATTAATGGTGAGTATGTGAATAGAAAATTGAAGGACATAGTTAATGATGTTGATCTGTCACGTTATATATTATAAATACAGGGCAATTAGGGGCAAATATAGATGACAAGGGGACTGGGAGTAACAGAGAGAAAGGAAGTTTTGAAGTTAGGAAGTTGGGAAGATGGGAAAAGAAGAAATGAAATTTCAAATGACAAATAACAAAACACAGATTACTCAGATTAAGAAATGGCACAGATTACACAGATAATAAAAAATAAGGCAGTTGGAAGCAATTGAATGATAGATATCCCTCGACAAGCTCGGGATACTGAATTTTACAGACAAATCGAAGATTTGAGTAAAATTCGTGAGGGCGATTAATGGCAAAAGAAGTTTTTCAGCGGTTTCTGCGGAATATTTTAACATGAAGTTTAAAAAAGTTATTCTTGTCTTAACAGAAGATACTGATCAGATAATTATAACTCAGGTAGTTAAACTATGTAAAAAATTTAGAAGTAAGCTTTTTGTACTCTTCGTAATTGAAGTAAATAGAGCATCTCGATTAGCCCGACTTACCCACCAGAAAACTGATATCCTTGATCAAGAGATAGAAGAAGGTGGGTGGAAACTTCTTTACCTTGTCGAGGACGAGGCTGTTGAGAGTGACGTGTGGACATCGCTTCACCTTGAAAATGGTAAT
>Ga0114925_10000479_pt1 | contig 17628 bp, 10 predicted proteins | sample SumtaG_2_FD_87287 | JGI IMG/M metagenome (GOLD analysis project Ga0114925, IMG submission 87287) | Deep subsurface microbial communities from Indian Ocean to uncover new lineages of life (NeLLi) - Sumatra_00607 metaG | ecosystem: Environmental > Aquatic > Marine > Oceanic > Sediment | place... | reverse complement strand
TTTTATCTAAGACTGGTGCAGATGCTAAAAAAATGTTCACAGATAAAGTTGTACCAATCTCGATTAACTATCCGTTTTTCTTCAAACCAATCCAAGATGGTATGGATCGCCCTAAAACCGAACTGGCATATAGGGTTCCGGCATCTAAACTTACACGTAGAAAGCTGGAGACAAATGAACAGCTTACAGAACTAGAAGGATTAGATACTACTATTGATTGGAAAAATACTGGAGATAACAGCTATGATGGTGAAAAGCTAAAAATATTAGCCCACGATGAAAGTGGTAAATGGGAAAGACCTGATAATATATTAAACAACTGGCGAGTTACAAAAACTACATTAAGACTAGGTAGAAAAATAGTTGGTAAATGTATGATGGGAAGTACATCTAACTCATTAGATAAAGGAGGTCAAAATTTTAAAGACTTATATTATCGATCAGATGTTACTGAAAGAAATAGAAATGGTCAAACTTCTTCAGGGTTATATAGTTTATTTATTCCAATGGAATGGAACTATGAAGGATATATGGATAAGTTTGGTCAACCTGTATTTAATACTCCATCTAAACCTGTTATAGGAATAGATGAATTACCTATAAAAATAGGTGTTATTGAGTATTGGGAAAATGAAGTAGAAGGTTTAAAAAATGATCAAGATGGATTAAACGAATTTTACAGACAATTTCCAAGAACAGAACAACATGCTTTCCGAGATGAAGCAAAAGATAGTTTATTTAATTTAACTAAAATATACGAACAAATAGATTACAACGAATATTCAAATAATGTTAAATCTATTAGTAGTGGAAATTTCCAATGGAAACATGGGATTATAGATACTGAAGTTATATTTATGCCAAATGAAAAAGGCAGATTTAAAATAAGTTGGATTCCACCATTTAATTTACAAAACAACATAACAGTAAAAAACGGTGTTAAATACCCTCTTAATGAACACGTCGGAGCATTTGGTTGTGACTCTTACGATATTAGTGGTACTGTTGATGGTCGCGGTTCTAAAGGAGCGTTACATGGATTAACTAAGTTTAGCATGGAAGACGCACCACCAAATCATTTCTTTTTAGAATATATAGCAAGACCACAAACAGCAGAAATATTTTTTGAAGATGTATTAATGGCTTGTGTATTTTATGGTATGCCTTTATTGGCAGAGAATAATAAACCAAGATTATTGTACTACTTTAAACGAAGAGGTTATAGAGGTTTTAGTATGAATCGTCCAGATAAAATGTGGAACAAACTATCTATAGCCGAAAGAGAAATAGGTGGTATACCTAACTCAAGTGAAGATGTTAAACAAGCTCATGCCGCTGCAATAGAAACCTATATCGAAAGTTTCGTAGGGTTAAAAGGCGAAGAATATGGTGATATGTATTTTCAAAAAACTTTAGAAGATTGGGCAACTTTTAACATTAATAATAGAACTAAACATGATGCTACTATTAGTTCAGGTTTAGCTATAATGGCTTGTAATAAAAATAGATATAGACCTATGCCTATTTTAAACAGACCTAAAGTAGATTTAGGAATTAAAACTTATGACAACAGTGGGGATTTTTCAAAAATTAATAAATAAATAAATGCAGATTTACACTAATAGTAATAGTATATTTCCAGATCAGGTAGTACCAGTTGCTGAGAAAAATACAATTGAATACGGTCAAGCTGTTGGCAGAGCTGTGGAAGGAGAGTGGTTCAGAAACTATAGAGGATCAGGATATAGGTTTTATAATAACTATAATTGGTTTCATAATTTAAGACTATATGCTAGAGCAGAGCAACCTATTCAAAAATACAAAGATGAACTTGCTATAAATGGTGATTTAAGTTATTTAAATCTTGACTGGAAACCAGTTCCAGTTATACCTAAATTTGTAGATATAGTTGTTAATGGAATGTCTCAAAGAACTTATGATATTAAAACTATAGCTCAAGATCCTGAATCAACTCAAAAACGAACTAAATACGCTCAACGTTTATTACAAGATATAAACTTAAAAAAATATTATAAAGCTGTAAATGAGCTTTTTCCTAATCAAGATATTAGACAAATTCCAGGTGGACAAAATACACCTACAGACGTAGATGAAATACCAATGCATCTACAGTTGAACTACAAACAAGCAATTGAAATTGCAGAAGAAGAAGCTATAGATACTATACTTTACAAAAACAAATACGAGTATACTAGAAAAAGATTAAACGAAGATTTAACAGTAATAGGTATAGCAGCTGTAAAAACAACATGGAACAAAGCCGAAGGTGTAAAAGTAGATTATGTTGATCCTGCTAGAATGATATGGTCTTATACAGAAGATCCTAATTTTCAAGATTTATACTATGTAGGAGAAGTAAAGTATTTAACTATACCAGAGCTTAAAAAACAATTTCCAAACTTAGGTCCAGTAGAGATAGAACAAATAGAAAAATACAAAGGTAATTCAGAATACTTAAGAGGTTGGAATGGAAGATATGATGATAACACTGTTCAAGTTTTATTTTTTGAATGGAAAACTTTTATAGATCAAGTATATAAGATAAAACAAACTGAACAAGGTTTAGAAAAAGCTTTAGAAAAAGAAGATACTTTTTTACCACCTGAAAACGATTCATTTGAAAGAGCATCAAGAACAATTGAAGTATTATATTCTGGTGCTAAAATATTAGGGCATCCTTTAATGCTTGAGTGGGGATTAGCAGAAAATATGACTAGACCAAATGCTAATACTACTAAAGTAAATATGAGTTATCAACTTTGTGCTCCCAAACTATATAAAGGAAGAATAGAGAGTTTAGTAAGTAGAATAACTGGATTTGCAGATATGATTCAATTGACTCATCTAAAAATGCAACAAGTATTAGCTAGAATGGTTCCAGATGGAGTATATTTAGATATGGATGGTTTAGCTGAAGTTGATTTAGGTAATGGTACAAACTACAATCCAGCAGAAGCTTTAAACATGTATTTTCAAACTGGTTCTATTGTAGGTAGATCTTTAACTCAAGATGGAGAATTAAATAGAGGTAAAGTTCCTATTCAAGAATTGCAGTCTTCATCAGGTGGATCAAAAATGCAAGCTTTAATACAAACATATCAATATTATCTACAACTAATTAGAGATGTAACCGGATTAAACGAAGCACGTGATGGTAGTATGCCTGATAAAGATTCTTTAGTAGGATTACAAAAGCTAGCCGCGGCTAATTCTAATGTAGCTACTAGACATTTAATGAAAGCTAGTTTATATTTAACTCTAAAAACATGTGAAAATATTTCTAGAAAAATAGCTAACTCTATTTTATTTCCTTTAACTAGAATGGCTCTAGAAGAACAAATAACTTCTTTTAATGTAGGAACACTAGATGAATTAGCAGATAAGACTTTACATGACTTTGGAATTTTTATAGAATTAGAACCAGATGATGAAGATAAAGCAAAGTTAGAAGAAAACATTCAAACAGCTTTAAGAGCAGGAGGTATTGATTTAGAAGATGCTATAGATATTAGAAATGTTAGTAATATAAAATTAGCTAACGAATTACTTAAGAAGCGAAGAAGAGAAAAACAGAAGAGAGAAGAAGAACTTCAGCAACAGAATATTCAAATGCAAGCTCAAGCTAACCAAGAGACTGCAGAAAAAGCTGCTATGTTCGAAGTTCAAAAACAACAAGCTCTTACTGAAAGTCAAGTACAATTAGCTCAAGCACAATCTCAATTTGAGATACAACGAATGCAAGTAGAAGCTCAAATGAAGCAGTCTTTAATGGAGGTAGAATTCCAATATAATATGCAGCTTACTCAAGCTAAAAATCAAGCTGAACAAAGTAAGATTGCTGAAATTGAAAATAGAAAAGACGAAAGAACTAAAATTCAAGCCACTCAACAGAGTGAGATGATACAACAGCGTCAACGAGATACTTTACCTATTGATTTTGAATCAGCAGGTAATGATGTTATGGATGGCGGTTTTGGATTAGAAAGCTTTGATCCAAGATAATTATTAACTATTATATTATATTATGTCAGAAGAAGTAAAACAAGAAGGAGACTTTAAGGTTGCGCCAAAGAAAAAAAGAGGTAGACCTAAAAAGCTTGCTACTCCAACAGAAAATACTACAGTAGTAGATTTCAAAAAACAAGAAGAGCAAGCAATAGAAGAAAAACAAAAACAAGTAGAAGATGCCGTTTCAGAGTCAGAATCAATGCTGGTGGATGCAAATAAACAAACCGGAAATGTGGAAGCAATGGATGTCGGAGCAACCGGAGACAGAGTGCAACCAGATCAAAAAGAAAAAGAAGACGAAGTTGACAGTGGGCCGACGATCGAAGAAATAACTCCAACTGAAACTAAAGAAATTAAAAAACCAGATATTCCAGTAGAAACACCTGTTGCTACTAAACCAGAAGTAGTTATACCTGAAGGAATTGAAAAATTAATGAACTTCATGCAGGAGACTGGTGGTACTATTGAAGATTATGCTCGTTTAAATATAGATTATTCTAAACTAAACAATGAGCAATTATTAAGAGAATATTATAAAAGCACTAAACCATATTTATCACAAGATGAAATTACTTTCCACATGGAAGAACAATTTGCTTGGGATGAAGATGAAAATACAGAAAAAGAAATAACACACAAAAAAATTGTGTTAAAAGAAGAACTTGCAAAAGCCGAAAAGTTTCTTAAAGATACTAAGGATAAGTATTATGAAGAAATCAAGTTGAATTCTACAACTACCGCAGATCAACAAGAAGCTTTAGACTTTTACAAACAATACAACGAGGGACAAGACATAGCTAGAAAGCGTCATGAGGTATTTAAACAAAGTACTTATGATTTTTTTAATAAAAAATTCGAGGGATTCGAGTTTAATGTAGGAGAAAAATCATTTAGATATAATGTTAAAAACCCTAATGACGTAGCAGACAAACAATCAGACCTTAACAGCATTATTGGGAAGTTCCTAAATGAAAATGGTGATATAACTGATTATCAAGCTTATCATAAAGCTATGTATGCTGCGCGTAATCCTGATTTATTAGCGAAACATTTCTACGAACAAGGTAGAGCTGATTCCATAAAACAAGTTACAGCGCAATCTAATAATATAACTCACGAAGGTAGAGAAGCCTCTGGTGATGTTACTTTTAATGGTTATAAAGTTAGAGCGATAAGCGGAGATAATAGTTCCAAGTTGAAGATTAAAAAATGGAAATAACAAACTTTAACTTAAAAACATAAAAAATGGGATTTGTTGATAATGGGACAGCGCCAGGAATTGGTGCGTTTCCCGCAAGAATTACTCCAATGCCTGAAAAGGTTACGTTACCGAATAATTATATTAATTTTCATGACGCAGCTTTTGATCAATGGAGTCAACAGTATCTACCTGAGCTTTACGAAGCTGAAGTAGAGAGATATGGAAACAGAACTTTATCTGGTTTCTTAAGAATGGTAGGCGCTGAAATGCCTATGACATCTGATCAAGTAATTTGGTCTGAACAAAATAGATTACACATTGCATATGAAGGTATAGAAAGAGCTGGTGACGTTCTTACTATTACTGGTAACAACGCTATAAAAATTAACAATACTCTTGTTATTGCTAATGGTTTAGTTACTGCAAAAGTGTTAGTAGTAAAAGTAGATGGTACTGATGTAACTGTAGCTCCTTATTTAGAAGCTGACTTAGACGCTGTTTTTGGTGCTGGTGTAACAACTGGTTTTAAACTATTTGTTTATGGTTCTGAATTCCCTAAAGGAGTTGGAAACAACCAAAAAGCTATCGAGCCAGAACCAAGTACGTTTGCTAACAACCCTATCATAATCAAAGATTACTTTGAAGTATCTGGATCTGATACTGCTCAAATTGGATGGATTGAAATTGCTGCTGAAGATGGTTCAGCTGGTTATTTCTGGTATCTAAAAGCAGAAGCAGAAACTAGATTAAGATTTGAAGATTATCTTGAAATGATGTGCGTTGAAGGTGAAAGAGCTGCAGCTGGATCAGGTGTATTAAATTACAACTATACAGCAGCTACTCAAGGAGAAACATTGTTTACTGGAACTGGTGGTGGTGCTACAGGCGTTGATCCAGTAGGTACTCAAGGTTTATTCGCTGCTATTGAAGAAAGAGGAAACATTTGGAATGATTTCGCAGGTGCTGCAGCTCCAGGAGCTGGTGCAATGGGAGATTTCGATGCTATCCTTAAACACTTAGACAAACAAGGTGCTATTGAAGAAAACATGCTTTTCTTAGATAGAGCTACTGCTCTTGATTTTGATGATATGATTGCTGCTCAAGCTGGTGGTGGTTATGCTTCAACTCAAGCTGCTTCATATGGTTTGTTTGATAACGAACAAGAAATGGCTCTTAACTTTGGCTTTGCTGGATTTAGAAGAGGTTCTTATGATTTTTACAAAACAGACTGGAAGTATCTTAACGATGCTACTACTCGTGGATTAGTAAAAGACATAGAAGGTGTTATGATACCTGCTGGAACTTCTACAGTTTATGATCAAATGTTAGGAACAAACATCAGACGTCCTTTCTTACACGTAAGATATAGAGCTTCACAAGCTGACGATAGAAGATATAAATCATGGATCACTGGTTCTGTTGGTGGTGCTTATACTTCTAACGTAGATGCTATGCAAGTTAACTTCTTGTCTGAAAGATGTCTAGTTACTCAAGCTGCTAATAACTTTGTATTGTTTAAAACGACTGTATAATTTTTAATTATTAACTTTTTAAACTACAAAATTATGGCAAGTTTGATAGAAATGAAATATGGAACTGGCACACTTAGTTTGAACGTTGATGGAGTTTTTAGAGTTGACGCAGATAGCAACAATGCTGTTTGCTTCTATAACACTCCATCATCTGCAGGCTCAGTATGGGCAGTTACTATAGATATGAGTGAAAATGTAACAGCTAGTGATGCTGCTGCATTAGAACTTTTAATAAAAAGAGCACAGCAGGTTGAAGGGTCTAAAACTCTTTTTGAATTACCGTCTAATTCAGACGCGACAGTTAGCTCAATGGCAGTTAGCAGTGAAACTTATCCTTAAAAACTAGAAATTATGGCAAATCAATTTATAGTAAATCTATCTACAGCAGATGGATTACCGATGAAAGCCGGTACTTTAGCTGGTTGGGACGAAACAGGTGCAACAATAGATGCCGATGGCACTACTGCTGCTATTGATGTAGTTTCTTCTACAGGATCAGGTTCAGGAGCTAAAGCTACAGTTACTGTAACTGGTCAAGGAACAGGTGCAGAAACAGTTACTGTAACTATCACTGTAGGTGGTGATGGTTATGCAGTAGGTGATGAAGTATCATTGACTGGAGATGGAGTAGTATTTACTGGAGCTCTAACTTTAACGTTAGATGCTGCAGCTCTTGTTACTCCAGATTCTGAAGCTCAAGCTTTAGTACCAGTTGATTACGCATTATTTGTGCAATTAGCTGATTCTGCTGCTGGTGCGGTAGACATGAGACAGATACAACCAGAACATAACAGATATTGGAGACTTTCACTTAACGGTGGAACATCTGATAACGCTGAAGCTATTTTATTGTCAGTTAATAACGCAATGAGAGAAGCAATGCAAGCTCCTCATCGTAACCCAGTATTGGCGTTACCTGAGGGTGTTACGTGTTATGACGTAAAGTTATCTTAAAATAATAAGATCCCGCTTCGGCGGGGTCTTTTTTAATTATTATATTATATTATATTATGGAACAAGAAACATGGGTGACTAAAGATCGTCACTATTTTTTAAAAGGAAAAAGAGAACCTATATCATTTAAATTAGGTTCACGACACACATCAAGACATAAACTTTTATGGTTTGATCCAGAAAAAGGTTATGAAAGAGAATTAAGATATGCTAGTAATCAGCAATCGCCTTTTGTTGATGAACAAAAAGGAGAGGTTACTTTAGAGCATATTATATTTGAAAATGGAACATTAAGTGTTCCTAAAGAAAAACAAGCTTTACAAAAACTGTTATCTCTATATCACCCTGCTAAAAACAAGGTCTATGTAGAATATGATGCAGTTGTTGAAGCGGAAGATCATTATGATTATTTAGAACTTGAATTAGCAGCATTAAATACAGCATATGCAATGGAGATTGACAAAGCTGAAGCTATGTTGAGAGTTGAGGTAGGTTCTAAGGTATCTAGTATGAATTCTAAGGAGATAAAAAGGGATATATTAGTTTTTGCTAAGAAAAACCCAAAATTGTTCTTAGATTTATCTGAAGATGAAAATGTAGAGTTAAGAAACTTTGCTATTAAAGCTACTGAGCAAAGAATAATTTCATTATCTAGTGACCAACGAACATTTAGTTGGGCAAGCAACGGTCGTAAACTTATGACAATACCGTTTGATGAAAATCCATATGCAGCATTTGCCGCTTGGCTTAAAACAGATGAAGGTGTTGAGGTTTATAAGTCAATAGATAAAAAGCTCAAATAACAAGTGATTATAAAAAGGGTGGCTTAACCGCCATCCTTTTTTTTTAAACATATAACTATGCCAATAAACGTAAATGATGTATATCAAACCGTGTTATTTATTATAAATAAAGAACAGCGAGGTTACATGACCCCTCCAGAATTTAATAAAGTAGGAGCACAGGTTCAAAATCAAATATTTGAAAAATATTTTGAAGATTTAAACTATTACTTACGTTCACTTCCAACTGATAATGAGTACGCAGATAGAATTAAAGTAACAGAAGAAAAAATTAGTTACTTTGAGACAGCTAATGACTTAGCTGGTGGTAATCCTTTTGATTTAACTTCATTACCTGTTGGTGAAAAACTGCATAGATTAGGAACTGTAGAATATGATAATGGTGTAGAGATAAGTGAATTACAATATGTTTCACATCATGAATTAAACTTAATCAGAAGATCTAAACTAACTAAACCAACATTATTAAGACCTGTATATACACTTAATAATTTAAGTGTACTAAAATCTTATCCTGACATCGACACTTTAACTATAAACTACGTAAGAAAGCCTGTCGATCCTTTATGGGCGTTTGATATAAACGCTACCAATGGAGCGTATGAGTTCGTTCCACCGGGATCTCCATCTCAATATCCAGCTTCTGCCACTGGTTCTGTTAATTTTGAAATATCAGATATTGATAAAACAGAATTAATAAATGGTATATTAGTATATGCAGGAGTGATAATAAGAGATCCCCAAATTGTACAAACTGCAGCGGCAGCCGTACAGCAAGAAAATCAATACGAAACTTTATAAGAAATTATGGGAGCAACATATCCAAATGGTGGTTTAATTACTGAGACAAACGCACAATACTACGCAGGACAGCAAGGTTTTCCTGCTGTTATAGGTGCTGTAGGCGGAAGTATTACATTAAAATGTAACTTTCAAACAACATTAGTAAGTGCCTATGGTTTACCAATAATTCCAGGCCCAAGTGGAGATATTTTAACAACTATTGGACCTTGGAATAATGTAGATGTATACTTTGCACCCGCAGCAACTCCAGTGACTTATTCTAAAATAGATGAAAATCTAATATACGTAAGTGATGCTGTAAAAAACGAAATTACTATAATACCTCCTGATACTGATCCACTTACAGGTACAGATTATACAGGTAATTTTTATGTACAATTAAAAGATTGGGCTGTTGAAGATAATTATGGTAGCTATGAATATATAAAACTAAAAGATGTAGTAGATAACTTTTTAGTTGCTTACGTTGGAGATGGTAAAAATGTTACTAGAGTAAAAAGAACTGATGTAATGTTTCATGCTAAAAGAGGTTTGCAAGAATTTAGTTACGATACATTAAGAAGTATTAAATCTCAAGAGTTAACTATTCCTCCTAGTTTAGCTTTACCTATTCCTCAAGATTACGTTAACTATGTAAGATTAAGTTGGATTGATCAAGCTGGTGTAAAAAGAATAATATACCCAGCAGAACCTGTATTAACATCAAATCCTACAGAATTACCTATTCAAGATAGTGATGGTATTCCCACTCAAGATTCATATCCTGATTATGAAAGCAATTTATTAGCTAAACAATCTTTTACTGAAGAAAGATGGAAGCATTTTAATGATAGAAACATAATAGGAGATTATTTTATTGATAACTTAGGAGTTTATGATTGGCAGTATTGGAAATCTTTATATGGAGAAAGATATGGATTAGACCCAGAAGTAACTAATCAAAATGGTTGGTATACTATAAATAGAAGAACTAATATGTTTAATTTTTCTAGTAACTTAGCTCATCAACTAGTTATAATAGAGTATATTTCCGATGGATTAGCTTATGATCAAGATATAAAAATTCCTAAAATGGCTGAAGAAGCTATTTATATGCATATCATGCATGCTATTCTATCCACTCAAATAAAAACACCTGAGTATTTAGTAGCTAGATATAAAAGAGAAAGATCAGCTGCTTTAAGAAATGCTAAAATTAGATTATCAAACATAAAACTAGAAGAATTTACTCAAATAATGAGAGGTAAATCTAAATGGATTAAACATTAAGCATGGCAGAAGTTAGAAATACTTTTATTGGCTCTAAAATGAATAAAGATTTAGAGCAAAGGTTAGTTCCTAATAGTGAATATAGAGACGCTTATAACGTTATGATTAGTAGATCTGAAGGAGAAGATGCTGGATCACTAGAAAACGTTTTAGGTAACATAAAACTTACAGATTTTGGAATTGATCAATGTGAAGTAGAAGCTATTGGTGTATTTTTTGATGTTATTACTAATAGGGTTTATGCAATGCTTACTAGTTATACAGACACTTCTGATTCAAAACTAGACAATCAAGCATTAGGTGGAGTGCATGCTATTGTGTATAGCGATTTAAATGAAAATGTTAGTGCTATATTAGTTCAAGGAGATTTTTTAAATTTCTCTAAAACTCATCCAATTTTTGGTATAAATTTAGTAGAAGATTATTTATTTTTTACTGATAATAGAAATCAACCTCGTAAAATCAATGTTAAAGAAGCTATAAACGCTCCTGCTACTGATCCTAATCCATACTACACAAATGAAGAGCAATTATCTGTTGCTAAAATTTTTCCTGAAAAACCAATTCCTTTACAAGTAAGAGATATTGTAGGTCTTAGTGGAGTATGTGAAGAAGGTACTCAAAATTACACTGTGACTCCTGTAGGGGAAGTTTATAGAACAATAGCTTTTGCTGATATTGGAGGACCTGGCGGTTTAGTTGAAACAAATGGATTTGGTTTAACTGTTAGAATAACTTCAGTTGGCCCTATCAATGGTGAAATAACTGGTTTAGAAATAGTAGATAGAGGATATGGTTATGGTGAATATTATAATGAAAAAATATATATTTGCAGAGCTGATGGAACTTTTGATGTTAATAATGGAGCTTATTTAGAAACTGTTAGTGGTGCAAGTTGTTGTTCTTTTAGATGGAATCCAGCAATGAAAGATGTAGTGTCAGAATTATTACCTGACAAAACTACACCTAATCCATTTTATGATCCTAACTATGATGGTGATTATCAATTTTTAGACAATAAATTTGTTAGATTTGCATATAGATTTAAATTTGATGATGATGAATTTTCTTTAATATCTCCTTTTACACCAGAAGCTTTTATTCCTAAACAAGATGGATATTTCATAGGTGATGATGAAAGTAAAACTTATAAGAGTACTGAGGTTGAGTTTATGGAAAATAAAGTTAACCAAATAGAATTACAATTTAGAGCGCCTGATAGATTAAAATGGATAGATGCTATAAAAAAATACAAGATAAATTCTATAGATATTATAATGAAAGATTCTGCGCAAAGTAGTTTAACTAATATTTATACTATAGAATTAGATGAGTTAATTAATCATCCTTCTGCTTTATTTCAATACAAGTACAAAGGGGATAAACCAGTAAAAACGCTTCCTCAAAAAGATTTATTAAGAGTTTATGATCAAGCGCCTGTTAGAGCTTTATGTCAAGAGTTTGCAGACGGAGCTGTTGTATATGGAAATTTTTTAGATAAACATACTCCTCCAAAAGGTATAGATTTTAACGTAAATGCCAAAATAAAACAAAATAGAAAAGCAAATGAGCCTGTGCCGGGTACAGCACCAGATATGACTCAAATTGTTACAGCACCGTTAAATGAAAGTTTACGTAAAACATCGCCAAATCACACGTTAAAACAAAATAGAAATTATAAAGTAGGAATAGTATTATCAGACAAGTTTGGTAGACAGTCTTCAGTTTTGAATACCCAGCCTTTACCTTATACATTAAAAGGAGGAATTGATAATTCAACACAAAATACTATATATCATCCATTTAAAGATGGTATAAACGCTGGTCCAGTAGGAGATACAAATTCAAATAATACATTCACTCATTTTGGATGTGCAGCTGATCCAATACAAGCAACAGATCAAAATTTATTTGGTCCGCCTAAACCAGGTGCAGGATCTCCTATTCCAGCTAACACTTGGCCAGGAGACGCTTTAAACGTACAACTTAATGAAACTATTAATTCCGTAAGAAACGCAGAAACAGGATCACCAGGTTTATATAGTGAAGGAGGTATTTTATTAGACGTCAAGGTAGTTAGTACTAATGGTAATAATTGGTATAATGATAGTAGGGTTGTAACTACTATAAATGGATCTTCTGATACAATACCATTTTACGTTTTGATGAGTTATGGTAATAATATAAATTCAGCAAATGAATATTGCTACGCTACTATAGAATGGACAAATGACAATTCAAATCCAGATGGAGCAATTCCAAGAGGTAATTTAATAAGCGCTTCAGTTTCAGTTAGTAACCAATTAGAAGGTGTTTACAATGTTGGAGATATATTGACATTAGTAAATCCTGCTGATCCTACTAATATTACTACACTAGAGGTAACGAATACAACTGAGGCTAATCCTTTAGGGTGGTATAGTTACAAGTTTGTTATTCAACAACAAGAACAAGAATATTACAACGCTTACACGCCTGGTATATTGAATGGATACATTGACGGTGCTTATTTTCCTCAAAATAAAGTTATAACATTAGATAGTTCATTAGATCCGATAGATAGATATTACGATGGTTATTTAAATGTAGCCACTCCATCAGAACCAGTTATTCATTTTGCATTATATGGAGATAATATAAATAAAATTCCAAGAGATTTAAGTTTACTTGGCCCTACAGATGCTATATTTAGAACTGGTAGACCTAGTTTTGAAGATGACCCAAGTTATTATCAATTTAGAGATACTAATAGTGAATTGTTTACTATAGATCCATACGATCCAGAAGGACAAGCTTTATTAAAAGATAAAGATAGACAAAGAGGTATTGACTCAGGAAGTGTTTTAACAAATGCCAGTATTAAGTTTTGGCCTAGAGTAACAAACAATTCTTTTGTTAGTTCAGTTCAACAACCAGGAGCTAGTGCTAATAATGTACTCGGTAATCCCAATCCAACTAGATACGTTGCTTTTAGTAATTGTCAATATTATACACCAGTAGAACCATCAGAAGTAACTACTATTGGAACAGGAACAGAATTAGGATTATGGGATCCTACTGCTTTGCAACCATACAACACGGCAAAAGTTTTTTATAATTATCAAAATAATCCATTAATAGCTAAAGCCGACGTTATTGTTAAAGAACCTTTAAACATTATGTCATTAGGCGCTATTGGTCCTTATTGGACAGATGGTAAATTTGAAATGGGTATTTATATAGTAGGTGGAGGAGGTGAAGACACGTACGTAGCAGGTAGTAAGAATGTTCCATATACAAATGTAAAAATCCAAGATGATTGTTCGGCAGGAACTTTCACTGACTTTGCAATTAATGGATGGGTTGTTAATATAAATGGAGTAAGACCTGGTGGCGCTGGAGCTACAACATACACTGAAGGAGATGTAGGTGTATTAACTTTAGAATCTTTTGATAGCGCTGGTGCCGCAGTTTCTGGTTCTAGAACCATAACAATATCAAACAAAGGTTATACTGATCAAGTAGATGGATTAGAATTAATACCTGACAGCAGATACGTATATGGAGGTACTAATGTTGGTGCAAATAGATTGAATTTTAGAGCTATTGTGGGTTCTGGAGATAATACACAATATACATATAATCAAGTTTGGAGAGAATTTTATGCTGGATCAATGGAACCTGGTTTAGCAATATTAGAAATAGAAGCAATTAAATCTTTATTACCTATATATTGGGAATCTTCTACAGCTGGATTAATATCAGATATTAATAAAACATATACTCAAGCTCAAGAAGCTGGAGAAACAGCTGAATTTGAAATAAATTATTTTAATTCTATTTGGTTAAAAAAATGTCCTAAATGGGAACCAGTTTTAAATCTACACACTTGGGACGTAAGTGATACTAGTATAAATCAAAATGGAGATAGACCTGATGCTTATCCTCCTCAACCACCTGTTGCTGCTGTACCTGGTCCTACTTGTGGATCTGTTGATCCAACTTTGTTAGATTATTATTACGGTAAATTAATAGGAGTTTGGCCAGGCATTGGACCAGATGAAGGTTATGATTCTTGTCCTGGAGGCAGCATAAGTAACGACGAAGGACTACCAAAAATTATTGAAATAAATACAGATTTATTAACTACTATAGAATGTGGTATAGGATTTTGTGATGTTTATAACTCTTATCCTCAATTTTGTTATCAATATAATGATACATGTGCAGGTTCATTTCCTCCTGCTGCGCCTGTAGAGAATTTTCCTGGAGCTTGTTGTGAAGAAAATTTGTGGGGTGGAGTACAAGGTGGTTGGTATATAGAAGAATCTAGAATAAGAGGAGGTTTTAATAATTCAGGTATGTCGTTAGGTGTAAGAGCTTATACTATAGACGATAATCCAAATGGACAATATAGAACTTTTAGTGCAATTCATTCTGGAATTATAAACACTAGAACTGGATATAATGAATCTAATGTGTTTTCTATATCAGAACCTATAGTAAAAGACTTAGACCCACTGTTTGGTTCAGTTCAAAGATTTTATGCAGAAGATACTAATTTGTTTACATTTCAAGAATCTAAAGTTAATAGGATTTTAATAAATAAAAATGCTTTATATTCAGGTGATCAAGGTTCTCAAGATACAAATAACATTAGGTTCTTTGGACAAATATACGCGTTTGCTGGAGAATATGGTATTAGTCAAGACCCTGGAAGTTTCACTTATTTTGGATATAGAAAATATTTTGTAGATAGAGATAGAAGTGTAGCATGTAGATTATCAGGAGATGGTATTACAGAGATTTCTGGTTATGGAATGAGAGATTGGTTTAGAGATCAATTAAGCGCTATGACTATAAATTGGAAATCTTGTTATTCGACAACAGCAACTGTAAATTCTAAATCTGGTTATCATATTGTCGTGAATACTACATATGATTGTTCTTATATAGGCGGTGGAATTGCTGATAGTGCGGGAAATATAAAAAATGGACTTAGAATTACATCAGTAACTACAGATCCATTACTTCCTTTAACTACAATCTACTTTAATCAAGAACCGGTGTCAGTAGGGATTGGTGAAGATGTTAAATTATTTGTATTTAAAAAAGACAGTATAGTAGGAGGATGGGATATTCATAATTCTAATTATACTTTATCTTTAGAAAGACCTAAATCTGGTGATGGTACTATTAGCGATAATGATATAAATTATAATTACTATACTACATGTTTTGATGAACAAGTTTTAGGTTGGATTAGTTTTTATAGTTATAGACCAGCTCAGTTAGATAGCTTAAAGAATTATTTTTATTCTTTGAAAAATGGCAAACTATGGAGACACTATGATGATGCAGGAGGAACTAATTACGGGAAGTTCTATGGAGCTACAACTCCAGCTACAACTTTCATTACTTTTATTTTCAATCCTAATCCTAACATTACTAAGAATTTTAAAACTATTTCTTATGAAGGAAGCAATGGTTGGAAAACTTTTGGTGGTACTGATTTGCAAGAAGTATATAGAACTGATCCTGATAACTTCATTCCTCCATTTACTTATGGTACAGAATATAATGATCAATTTAACACTGTATTAAGTTTAGATGCAGGAGTATTTGTTGATCCTACATCAGGATATCCTAATAATGCTGGTTTTACGTTAAAAGAGAATAGATATGTAGCTGATTTAGTTAGTAAAAACGGTAGTATAGATTTAAGACCTGGTCAGGTTTTATATGGAGAAGCTGTAGGTTATCCTGCTGCTACACCATTTGGTGTAATGACAGGGGTAAAAGGTTATGTATTAAATGTGACCTTTATAGTAGACGATGTTACTAATGTTGGTGGAAGAAAAGAATTATATTCAACAGCATCAGATTTCGTAGTCTCCTCATTTTAATTTAATTACATGAACGATACAGAAAAAACAGTGGCTTTAATAGCTAAAGAAGCAGGTGTTATAAGTAAAAAAGATTTTAGAAAAAAAATCGTTAAGTTTCAAAAACAATTTGAAGATTTTGGAGCTAAAAAAATGAAAGACTTTACTAAGCCGTTAGCTGACAATGAAAAGTTAGAACACGAGTTTGGTGAAGGTACTTATATTAGAAAAATAACAATGCCTGCTGGACACCTATATCTAAGTCAAATACACAAAATAACGCATCCTTTTTTTGTAATGAAAGGATCAGCAACTGTTATATCAGATGAAGGGCTTGTTAAAATAACAGCACCTTATCATGGTATGACAAAACCAGGAACTCAAAGAATTTTATACATTCATGAAGAATGTGTCTGGATAACAGTACATCCTACAGATAAAACTACTGTAGAAGAAGTTGTAGAAGATGTTATCGCTAAAGACTATAATGATCCAAAATTAAAACTAGAATAATATGTCATTTGCAGCAAGTGTAGCCGCTATTGGATTAGTAGCCACTATAGGAGCAACAACAGCAGCTGTTGGAGCAGTTGGTGCCGGAGTGGCAAGTACTGTTCAATACGGTAAAAATAAAAAAGCTTCTCGTTTAGCAGCAGCAGCAGCTCGTAGAGAAGAAAAAAGGTTGAAGATGCTTGAAAACATGAGGCAACCTGTAATAGATCAATCTAACAAAATTAGAGGATTAAAAAATCAAGTGTTTAACCCTAATGCTAATTTAGGTGTTGCTATGAAAGCTTCTGAACTTCAAATGGAAGAAACTGATAAAGCTTTAGCTAACACGTTAGATGCAATTAGAGCAGGTGGTGCTGGAGCAGGTAACGCAACAGCGTTAGCTCAAATGGCAGCTATGAGTAAAGCTTCAGTTGCAGCTAATATAGAGACACAAGAGTTAAGTAATCAACAAGCTAGAATTCAAGGTGAAGCTACAAGACAACAAACTTTAATGGATATAGAAAAAACAGCTTTAGCTGAAGAGGTTAGTGCTTGGAATAGAACTGAAGAAAGAGAATTAGCAGCTATGGATAGATCTCAAAATCTAATAGATAGAGATAGGCAACAAGCAATTGCTTATGATCAAGCAGCTCAAGCAAACGCAAGTGCGGCATGGGGAT
>Ga0114925_10000478_pt1 | contig 17635 bp, 28 predicted proteins | sample SumtaG_2_FD_87287 | JGI IMG/M metagenome (GOLD analysis project Ga0114925, IMG submission 87287) | Deep subsurface microbial communities from Indian Ocean to uncover new lineages of life (NeLLi) - Sumatra_00607 metaG | ecosystem: Environmental > Aquatic > Marine > Oceanic > Sediment | place... | reverse complement strand
TGGCAAGATTATAAGAGAAATTTTTGAAAAACTTCTTATCGTGCCATTAATCGTGCCAAAGTGGCACGATTGTTCTAGAAGATAAAGTAGAAGCAAACAACTTCCCACCTAACTACAAGATAATCTTAAGAAAATAGGAGTCATTAAAATAATGAGTGATGTATATTATGTACCCTTAATATCAGAGAATGGAGAATTCATTCTCACTGAGGCTGAAGAACAGCTCACAACAGAAGAAGAATTACCTGTTGCTAGTGCTACTCCTACCGGTCCAGGTGGAATTTATAACTCAATCAAGAACTTTATCATGAGAAGACTCGGACATCCTCGAATCAAAATTTATATGATTGAAGAGCAACTTAATGATTGTATTTGGCTTGCTATTAATAGATATTTTGAATATAAAGATATAAATTTAATGACACATAATATAAATTCTCCGAGCGGACAGAACTCATTTGATGTTCCTGCTTCTATAGTTCCAGAATTTATTCATGAAGTAATATTCAAACCATCTGATCCCTTACTTTCTCTTACGGGAGTTATGCAAGATGTTTATATTCTATATTATTTACAGAATGCAGGTGGTGCTTCGAACTTCATCGTTGACTATTGGATGACTTTGGCAAGTTATGAAGAATATACAAGAGTTCTTGGTAATCAACCACATTGGGAATTCCTCAATGGGAAGATTTATGTATATCCAACTCCATCTATTGCTTACAATTTAGTAATTAAATATATGGAACTTCCAAGTGAAACAGTCATTGAAAATACGAGATGGATTAAAGAATACTCATTAGCTCAGGCTAAAATGGTTGAAGGAGAAATTAGATCTAAATTTAGTTCTTTTAGCGCTGGATCTGGTGAGATCAGTTTAAACGGAGATGCTTTAAAAGCAGAAGCATCACAAGAAACTCAGAAACTCGAAGATGAACTCTTTAGTAAGCAGATTCCACTCGGATTCATAATGGGATAAAAACAAATTTGAAATGGCTAAATATGAAAAGTATATTGGTAAATGGTGGTCTTTAACAGGTTATGGTGTGAACTTCTTTGTAATTAAAATAAAACCAGAAAGTAATTATTATAATGAAGTTTTTATAGTAGATAAAAATGGATACATTGCGACGAGACGTTGGAGTAGACATTGGATGAAGAATAATATAAAACAAATCTCATTTTTACAAGATCGTAGTAGAAAAGCCATAATAAATATATTCGAGAAAAGCTATAATGGCTAAATATGAAAAGTATATTGGAAAGTGGTGGTCTCTAACTGGTTTTGATACAATTCTCTTTGTAATTAAAATAAAACCAAGGGGAAATGGTTCTTATTATGACGCTTTTGTAGTAAATGAAAATGGAGATGTTGCAACGTTAACGTGGGATATACATTGGATGGAAGAAAAAATGAAATATATTTCATCTTCATATCATCATAGTAGAAAAGCCATAATAAATATATTCAAGAAAAATTATAATGGTTAAGTATAAAGACTATATTGGTAAATGGTGGTATCTTGATAAATGGCCATCCACAGAATTCTTTGTAATTAAGATAGAATCTATATCAAGCACTTATTATAAAGTTTTTACAATGAATAAAGATGGACATATCGAAAAGAAAAAAATGGGTAAACATTGGATGTCCGAGAAGATAGAGCCTTTGAATTTTTCATATCTCTCTAGTAGAAATGCTATAAAAGGTTTATTTAAATGAAATTAAATAAAGCATTGCAAAAAGTACAACCTCGTAAAGGAACTACTTACTATGCGGATATAGAAACAGAAGAAAAGTCAAAAAGTAAAAACAAAATGGATAGATGGGGAACTATCTTAAAAAAAGGTAATTCACTATCTATCACTTATGCTATAAATAAAGTACCAAGAATTGAAATTAGTAGTTTGATCTCTAAACTTAGCAGATCTCGCTACAAAAAACATCCAGGAACTGAGATTGCAATCAGTAAACTTAAGTGGAGGAGAGGTTACTAATGGACTTGAAAAAACTAATCGACCAATTTACTGAAGATAATTTGGAAGAAGGAAAGAAGAGTGGCACTTTTAAATGCCCGATATGTGGAAGTAAAGTTCTTAAGAACACAGGATACTGTGTAAGGTGTAAAAAGAAAGTTCAACCAGAAGGCGAAGGTGACGCTAATTAAATGATAGCAAAACCACAAGAAATAGTAGGTAAATGGTTCAGCAATGTTGCTGGAATACCAGAAGATTATCATTTTATAATTTCATCTAACTTTTCTGCAAAAGATTTTCCAAGTGGCCATTTTATAACTCATCATATTAAAGTTAAGCCAAAGAAGGTGTTACTTGGAACAAGTGGTTGGAGTAATTTTAATATGTGGAGAGAACCCATAAGAGACCTTATTACTTTAACTAAATTAAGACATAAAACTATCAAAGGAATTTTTAGAAAACAAGGGATGATTGAATATTAATGCCAGTATATGAATTTGAGCTTTTTGAAGAAGGCGAAAAAATTGAGATGGAACTCTTTAATGAAGTTGATCAAGAGAAGATCAACATCGAAGGAGCGCCGTTTACAATATGGAAGTTTGATTTAGAAGCCACAAAAGAAACTGAAGATTCAATACCTGATGATGGAATAGATTTAAACGATTTATACGGAGAAGCTCTTCCTGAATATATGGTTTTTGGAGGTCCATATGGGCCACTGAAGGGGTCATTCTTAGAACCAACTTGGACACAAGAACTTAGAGCTTTTGGTATTTCAGAACCAGAAGAAATTAATATTAAATTTAATAAAGAACAAGTAATCCTTCTTTTGGGCAGGCCGTTTATGATTGGTGATATTATTAAATCACATAGAGGTAAACACTATGTTGTAGAAGATGCTTATGTAAGTGAAGAGACTGCTCTATGGGCTTACATTCATATAAATGTTATAGGGAGAAAGGTAGACACGACTCAAATTAACTTACCTCAAGCTAGCTAATGGCTACTAAAAATTACGAAATAATAATTAAATTGAATAAAAAAGAAATGCCGAAGTTTAAAAAACAATTTAATGAAGTGATTATGAAAGAAGCCGGTCCAGAAATGGCAAGTACAATCAGAGATATTTTTTTATATCATAAAATGCAACCAGGTCAAGTTAAAGACTGGCCGTCATTTTTAGTAGCACATGCCGGAATATTTTCAACAGCTATTATGAATAACATTCAAAGGAAATATATTAATTATGGTATTAACTCTCGAACTGGAATCAGAGTTGAATCAATTCCAAAAGGAACAGAACTTGTTATAACTACAGAACTTAATAAGCAAGCCGATCAAGAGTTAGGAGATTATAATCCAGATACAATATTAAAAATGGTAAGTAAACTCGACCCTTCTACAACTAAAGCAATATTTCAAAGAGCAGTCGATAAAGCAGGATTTGATTAATGCATACTAATTATCCGATTTTCGCAGAATATAATTATTACCTTAAAAAATGGTTAAAAGCTTTAATGCAGCTTCCAAGAATCACAGCACTCGATTTAGAGATACCAGTCGTATATAGTTCACCACGTAGAGTTTTTGCACTCGGAGGTTCTGAACTATCAGAAGGCGGAGAAGGAGGAGAACCACTCTATTCACCACCCAATGAGGGTAACAATTTCTTACCTATTATGACTTTTCGCCTAAATGCTATTACACAAGTACTTGGAAAAACTATACCCTATGAACATGTTTTGGTCCAACAAGTCAAAGATAATAATAACAACGTTATCGGATATAACAAGAGTAAACCACTATTAGTTTACGAAGTAGGTTATATTGGGACATTGTATACTGGATTAATGCAAGACGCAGATATTCTGATGTTTAAATTCATGACCGAGTTTAAACCAAATGCTAATGTTTGGATTGGAGTTTGTGATAAAGCAGGACAACCTGAACACGGTGTATGGGCCCATATGATTTTAGAGGGTATCGCCGATGCAACAGAATATGAACCACTAGATATTGGAGAAAGAGTAATAAGAAAAGATTTTAGCTGGACAGTCACTGATGCATTTGTACCAACAACAGAAGCTGAACTTGATATAAGTATAATTGAACAGGTATATACTGATCTCTATACTGGGATATTAACTCATGATGGAGATTAAAACAGAAGTCAATAAATATGAAATATTTAATAAAGAACAAAACAACAAAAAATATTGTATTATTAATTAATGGTTCTACACATTTCTTATATCCAAAGAACGATAAAAGAAATAAGAACCAATTAGTGGTGAGTGAATTAACACCACAACTTAAAAATATTAAGAAATTAAAATTTATCCAGATTTCTAAAGTAGAAAAGACTAAGGAGGCTTATTAATGGCTCACGATATTAAAAGCCCTGGTATATCAGTAAAAGTAATTGATCAGACTGCATATGCAGCAGCTACAGCTGGTGTAGTTTCAGCAGCAGTTGGTTTTGCTGAAAAAGGGCCAATTGACGAACCTACTTTAATATTATCAAAAGAAGAGTATCAGAATTCATTCGGCGATCCGATATCAGATAATTACTATCTCGGACTATTTGCTGATAAGTTCTTAGATTACTCAGTAGGTTATTTTACAAGAATAGCAAAAGACGTAGATTACGAAGCTGTAGTGGGAACAGTTGCACCAGGACTTGATTTTACTTCAATTCCTTCTCCAGAATTCTATATTGAATTGTCCGGATTCCCAAATCCAAATAATGGAATCTACAGCGTAACATGGACGGGTGGAGCACCTTATACAGATTTAGCTGCTTTAATCACAGCTATCAATACTGCATTCGGAACTGTAACTCTAGCAGACGGATCTACTGGATTAGACGATTATTTAACTGCTCAGGCAAATACAACATTCTTAGAATTTTCAGCAGATATCTACAGAAACGTAATTATTACAATCAAAGAATCTTCTGATGATACAAATAACGTCGCAAAAATAGCTGGAGCTGGTCATATTGGAATGGCTCATGGAACAGCTTCAACTGATGTAGGTAATTTTGCTTACTCTTACATCCGAGTACCTATAAACGAAGTACCAGCAACAGCAGCAAGTATAACAGCTGCATCTGCAATGGCTATTACAGATCTTAACCAATTATCAGTATTTAATAAGATCAATATTTCAGTTGATGGAACAGAAGTTAATCCATATAAAACATATGAAGATATAAATATTACTCCAGCAACTGGAGATCCGGCAACTTTTGCAATTCTTCAAGCTGCAGCAGAACCAGATCTTACTCATGATTGGACTCTTACTACTACTGACACAATCGATATTACTTTAGCTGGATTTTATGATTTTTCAACTGGAGATATAACAGGTGGAGTAAACACAACTCACGTTTTAGCAACTATCCCTTATGACGCAACAACTCAGACATTAGCTCAATTGATAACTGATTTGAATACGGCTGTTGCATTAATAAGTACTGGAACAGGAACTTTAGATGAATATCTTCAATTCGCAGTTTATGAGACAACAAAGTTACAAATTGTTGCTGGAACTGGTGGATTAAGTAACTTCGGTTCACAATGCTCTATAACATTAGCTGATGGTTCAGTAACTGGTACCATTGCTGATTTAGGTTATAATACAATTAATAATTACACAGCAGATGGCGGAGATACAACTTATTCAGCAACTGGCGTAGCAACAAAGATTAACGCAGCAGTAGCAGAAGCTACTGTAATATCATCTACAGATATTATCACAATCTCTAGTGCTAGAACTGGAACTACAGGCTACATTGAAATTAATACTGCAACTGCAGCAGTAGAAGATGCATTAGCTATAATTCACTTCACAGATAGTGATAGTAATACTGGAACAAACGCGACAAATGATGGAGCAGCAAATTTCGTTTGCAAAGATGCTGGAACTTGGGGTGATAACATTAAAGTTAGAACTTACAGTTCAACGAATCCAGTAACTTCTGCAGTTGAATATTACATCGAAGTATTCTTAAGGGATGACAGTGTAGAAGTTTGGGGACCAGTTGATTGGACAGATGATACAGCTACTAATTTTGTAACAACTATTCTTGAAAGCTCTGATTACATCAGAATGGACTTTGGTGAAATAATTGAATATCCTAACACAGATACTGACGATACACCAACATCTACTCCGCCTAACAACTCAGATACTGGCGAACCTCAATATTGGCAATTGACTGGAGGAGATGATGGTATCCCATCCGTTTCAGATGAATCAGATGCATTAGTAGTAATCGCTCTAGATGAATACAACGACAAAGAGCAATATATAATTGATTTACTATTAGCGCCAGGATTTACTGGGGCTGCAGTAGTAAGTAAGTTACAATCGGTAGGAGAAGCCAGACAAGATATTCTATCTCTAGTTGATCCACCATCATTCTTAACTTACACAGAAATTATTGATTGGCACAACGGAACTGGTACACCTACTCCTACCTCATTGACATCTAGTTATACAGTATTAACGTGGGGTTGGCAGAGAGATTTTGATGCCACTAATGAACAATATGTTGATTTACCACCTTCAATTTATGAAGCAGTTGCTATTGCAAAGACACAAAAGAATTACGAATTATGGGAAGCTCCGGCTGGATCTACAAGAGGGGTAGTAGATTCTATTTCGTCTTACACAAGACCAACACAAGCACAGAGAGAATATCTCTATAATGATACTGACCCAGCATGTGTTAATCCTATTGTTCAATTTCCAACAGAAGGAATTTTGATCTATGGACAAAAAACATGCTTGAAACAAAATAAAGCAACTAACAGAATTAACGTTAGAAGGTTAGTAAATAATGTAGTTAGAAATATTGAATTAATCGGAAGAAAATATATATTCCAGCTCAATAGTGCATCAACTTGGGCAGATATAACAAGAGAGATTAATTCCTTCTTGAATAATATTCAGGAAAGAGGAGGCCTACAGGCATTCTCAGTAATATTCGATGCAACAACAAATACGTCTGACAGGATCGACCAGGGTATTATGTATGGTAAAGTATTTATACAGCCAACAAGGGTAGCAGAGAGAATATTTATCGATCTTACAATACAAAGAACGGGTGCTCTCGCAACAGAAATATAATCTTTAGTAGTATAATGCTACTACAAAAACAAGAATTTAGTTACTCTTTTCAAAAGATATACTTGAAAAGATAGAACTTCTAATGGAGGAATACTAATGGCTATTAGTTTAAGCAGCTCGATTTCAGGAAAACGCGAACCAAAGAGAGCTAATCGTTGGGTATTAAAGTTCGAAACAGTTCCTTACCCAACTTCCGCAGGCAATGTAGTTGGAGGTCAGCTTTCTAATGGTGCTTCCGATGCAGCAGAATCGCTAGCCATAGACTTAATATCTGCTTCCAGACCAACTCTGAACGTTAACATGGGAGAAATTTCTAGACTTAATGAGAAATGGAAATTCGCACAGAACCCAACTTGGGAACCGATCACTGTCGCATTTTATGACTTTGATTCTGGATTGGGTTCAGCAACTCAGATTGTATGGAGATGGATGCAAACAGTTTATGATGTTTTAAATGGAACAATGGGTTACGCTGCTGTTTATAAAGTAGATGCTTCACTTATACTTTTAGGACCTGGTCAAACTTCGACCGGAGGAACTAAAGAAGCTTCTACTAATATAGAAATTATCGAGGCATGGGATTTATTTGGATGCTTCCCTAATAATATGTCAACAGGAGAGCTTTCATATGAATCAACAGATGCTCTCCGGATAACAGTTGAGATCATGTTCGATTATGCTAACTTACATACTGGATCAGATTCTGGTGGTGCTGGAGGTACTTGGAAGAATATCGGATAATAATTTGTAATATACAAAACTACATTTTTAATAGAATAGTACTCAATTTAATATAAACTATTTAACAAGGAGTAAATATGCCAGATCTTACCAACGAAATTGATATTCCTGAACCTATCAATAAACCTAAAAGCAAGCATACTGTTAAGGCTGAACACCCATCATCGAAAGTGGAAGTTCAGCCTAAACCTGTAATGCCAACTCTCCTCATGAAACAAAAATCTAGATTCGAACCCGAAGCTGTACCAGTAGAAATTCCTTCTCGCGGGTTTCTTTATAAAGCGATTGTGGATGACGAAGAAGTTGCAAAGGGTATTATTCGAATTAGACCGATGACTCTTAATGAAGAGAAAATTATCACCACAGATAGACTTGTACAACAAGGAAAAGCATTAGATATGATTCTTGAAAATTGTGTCAAGTCAAATATTAGTTCATACGAACTTTTATCAAGCGATAGATTATATATATTATTCTATCTAAGGGGTATGTCATATGGCCTCGATTATGATTTTGCTATTAGATGTTATCACTGTGGTTTTAATTTCGAGCAAACAATCGAGATAAACAAGTTGCCAATAAAAACTTGGGAGTCATTAGAAGAATCAATAGAACCAATAAAGATGACTTTACCGTTATCAAAATCTTTAGTTGAATCTCATTTTATGAGAGGTAAAGATGAATCACGTCTCATGGAAACTACTAGAGAAATTAGAAACTTTAATCAAGCAGATGATGATATTGGCCAGGCAATCACATTATTGATAACTAAAGTCACTACTAACGATGGCGAAGTCTTAACTCCAAGAGATAAACTCGACTTCATTAACAATATGACTGCAGGTGATGCAGATTTCTTTAGGGAAGTTATGAGAGAAAAGGATTGTGGTATTCAAATGCTAGAACACATCTATTGCCCAAGATGCAATGGACAGCTTGAATTTAATGTGCCACTTGGTCGCAATTTTTTTCGTCGATCTAGACGCTGATAGAAATCAACGTCGCTATCACACACTTTTAGAAGAACAATATAGAATAGCATATATCTCACAAGGCGCAATGAGTTTTCATGATGCAGCGTGTTTATCTACTGAAGAAAGAAAAGATATAGTTAACATAATTGTCGATATCAAAAGACAAGAAAAGGATCAAATGGATAGAGCAACAAGAGGAACGAGAGATTATCACCCACCAAGCACTAATTTAAGTAGTATTAAAAATTCAGCGAAATTCAGCTCTTTAAATAAGAATTGGTCAAACCCAAGACCTAATATTCCGAAGAGATAAGCATATTTCTATATATGAAAATAGTAATCTACGCAGATCTACATTTATATAATCATCATAGACTTTTAGTCAATTCAGAAACAGCATTACGATTCTTGACATATTTGAAAACTTATTGCTTAGAAAATGATATTAATACGATCGTCAATGCTGGAGATTTTTTCCATACTAAGGCTAAAGTTTATGCCCCACATCTAATCCAAGCTTGGCTTAGAATCAAAGACATCGATAAATCAAATATACAACAATACACAATTATTGGGAATCATGATATGTCGAACCCTGATAATACAATGAACTCTATTTTGTTTGTCTTTAGTGACTATGCAAAAATCATTCCTGACTATTATTTCATAGATTATGAAAATGTAAGAATACATTTCTTGAGTTTCACTCGTAACTTGTTTGAGAATTTTATTCTTTCAGAAGAAAAGAAAAATGTACTAATAGCTCATTTAGATGTCATAGGATTTATTATGCCAAATGGGTTTAGAGCAAAAAAAGGTTTTAAATTAAATGACTTTAGTGAATTCGATTTAGTTATAACAGGTCACTATCATAAATACCAATCAAGAGAAAATATTATTTATGTTGGAAGCCCATATCAAACAAGTTTTGCAGAACGTGATCAATTACATGGATTTTTAGTTTTCGATACAGATAATGTGTCTCATGAGTTTATTGAATATAGCAATGCTCCGAAATATAAAGTTATAACAATCAAAAAACTTGACGATATAAATAAAAATGATATAGTTGGTAATTTCGTAAAAGTCAAATTGCTTAGTCACAAGATTAGTAAATCTAAGCTGAGAGACAACCTCTTTGAAATTGGCGCTGTAAGTGTAAGCATTATACCACCAGAAGACGTAAAAGAGATTGAAAAGTATTATGACAAGGCTTTTGGCGATGAGCCATCTGAAGTTGCTGCAGCTTATCTAAATAGTCTCGGTAATCTAGATCTTGGGAAAAATAATTTACTAAAGTATTTTATCAAGATTGAAGAAATAGCGACTAAAATGATGGAATACGAATTAGATGAAATTTAATTATGTTAAATTCAAAAACTTTTTAAGTTATGGAGATGATATATATGTAATACCACTTGTTGATGTTGGTATAACTTTAATATCTGGCTCTAATCTCAAAGATGGCGGTAGCAATGGTTCAGGAAAAAGTACAGGAATAGTTGAATCAGTCGTATATGCCCTATTCGGTCAAACAACAAAAAAACTAAAAGCTGAACAAGTTGTTAATAATAAAATTAAAAAAGATTGTTTTGTAGAAATTTCTTTTAATATCAATCAAGACAATTATCTTATCAGAAGATACCGTCAACACAGTAAATTTGGTAACGCCCTTGTTTTTGAGAAAAATAGTATTAATATATCTCTTGAGAAAATTCGCGAAACGCAGAAACTCATAGAATCTACAATAAAGATTAGCTTTAAATCATTTATTCTTTCTATTGTGCTATCACAAGAAAAGATGGCGGGATTTGCTGAAAATGATCCAATTGAAAGAAGAAAGATCATTGAAAACCTTCTCATGTATGATTTCATATCGAAATACCATAAAGCAACAAAAGAGACACTAAGAACTATAAGGCCAGAAACAGAATCACTTCGCAGAACTTACAAAGACAAAAAAGATACAACAAATACTTTAACAGTAAATCTCCTAAACTATATTGAAAAATGGGAAACCACAGAAAAATCAAAAGTGGATAGAATAAAAGAGTTAGAAAAAGAACTAAAAAGCTTAAAAAAGATTAATCCGGCCGAAGAACTCAAAAAACGAGAAGATCTACAAAAAAAGAAAGAAGAGAAAGAAAGTTTTATTAATAATAAAGAATCATTTGAAGAGAGTTTGCTTACTGCTTCAAGTGGTTGGGAAAAATTACAAAGCAAGTTTGAATCTAAAATAGAAGAGATTAACAAAATAAATGAGAATCCTGAAAATTGTCCTGTATGTAACCATGCAATCAAAGATGAAATATTTAAAGACTATCTCAAAAAGAGAATAGATGAACGCGATGAATTACAAGAACTCACTGATATGCAAGAAGAAAACATAAAAGATCTCAGAACAAAAATACGTAAATACAAACGAAAAATTGAACAAAGGACTCGAGACATCACTGAGCTTAATGAGAAAATATACACTGACTTGAGTGATGAAGATGTCCATAATTTGCGAGACAAGATCACTAGTTCGGAATCTGAAATAAATGTTCTTGAATCTCAGATCAAAATTTTGATTGAAGAAGATGAATATATAGTAAATACACAAAAGAAAATTCAAGAAGTCAAGTTAGAATGTAAGAGAATTAGAAAAAAAATACAAGGACTTGAAAAAGAACAAATACTTTATGAATGGTGGCGAGATGCATTGGGTAATTCTCCAAATTCTATGAAATCTTTTTGTGTTAATCATATTCTTAAATCTTTGAATAAATATATAAATCACTATTTAGGATTCTTCGGATATGATATATCATATGAACTTAATGCTGAGCTTGAAGACATTATAATAAAAGACGATGAGCAAATTTCATTTAATCAATTAAGTGGAGGAGAGAAACGCTCTGTTGAAATTAGTTTAATATTTGCATTGTATGAAATAGTACGATTAAAAATGCCAGACAATATTAATATAATCGTCTTAGATGAAATTCTTTCTAACTATTTAGATGATGTAAGGATTACAGGTGCTCTTGAGATATTGTCCGAACTAGAAGAAAGAAAATTAAGCATATTTGTTATAGATCAAAAAAATCTTATAAAAGACAATCTTGATTGTAAAGTAATAGAAATCACAAAAAACAAAGACGGTTTCTCAAGCTTAGAATTGAGCTAACAAGGTGAAAGATAACAATAATGGAAAATGTAGTAACGCATTCAAAGACATTTATAGTTGACAGTAATCTAATAGATACTGTGAGACAACTTCTCTCAAGTGGTTGGCGCAAAAGAAAAGCGCAAGTCTTTTTTAAAGAACGTAATAATTATATTCTCGAAATAAATGGCGAAGGTAATCCTATTTGGAATTTGACAATAAAGCCAAGAACAAACGAGTTTGACGAGAATGATTGGAAATTACTCCAAGATTTAAGAGGACTAAATAATCTTGGAAAGAATAAGTATTCTAAGAAGTTATATGTAAATGATAAGAACAAAAGCGAAATACTTTCTCTTATTAGCGTTATGAAACGTAACAACTTTAATTTGATCTTCAACAATGATTATATTGTTTTTAGAACTAGACAGAACAGAATTAAAATTTTCAAAGTTGCTGCAGCCATGGACTTAATTGAACAACCTGATGGCTGGTATGCTGGCCAGAAAAAAATACTCTAGAGGTCTTTATGGAATTATCAATTGGAAGTAAAATATATCTTAAACGGGATTTTATAAAACAGTTCGAACCAAATAGTAAAACTTCTAGAAGTTTTCAGATCATAGCACTTACAGATGTAGCAGTTGGATTAAAAAATTCAAGAACAGGTAAAACTTATACACTTTCTGTTAGTTCAGTAGCACTCAATATTGATCCTATTCCAGTGGTGAATATGCCTATGCCTAAAAGCAAAGTAATATTAAATGTAAGTAATTCACCAACTCAACTAGACAACAATAATAATACAAATCCACTACCAGATGACAACACAACTCCAGATATATTTACACATATTGCACCAATGCCAACTGGTGGACTTAAAATAAAAAGACTCACAATAGTAGGCCACGTAGAATCTGGCGACAATCCATTCAACAACCTCTATGATTAGGAGATATAATGGTAAAGAATAAATCAAAGAAAGAAGAACCAGATTATAAAAAATTAGTAGAAAGAATAGTAGATTCAATAGAAAACAAAAAGAAAATAGACATACTCGCCTACGACGCACTCACACATAAATACCCTCAAACTAAGAATATTATCAATAATCTTATCTCAGAGCTTAGAATTTTTTCTATCTACGATGATGAACCTTGTACTGTAAATTTCAATTACTCAGCATATTTAAAACAAATTGAGGCATTAGCTGAAATTGAATAAAGTAAGGAGATATTATGGATAGAGAATTAAGTGTGCTTGAAAAAAGCTTGATAGAAAATATTAATAAAAAATTTGGTGAAGATAATCCGATGATTCAACTTAAAGAAGATTCAGAATACGGTAAACCTCGTGGTTGGATTGATACAGGTATATATTCACTTAATTGGATTATATCTGGTGATATAAATGGCGGCTGGCCTGTTGGAAGGATATCTGAACTTGATGGAGACCCTGGAACTGGTAAATCGCTTCTTTGTGAGATGGCAATGAGAGATCCAACGTTAGATCTCATTATATATTTTGATACTGAAGCTGCAATGAATATAAATTTCTTAAAGTTTTTAGGAATAGATATCAACAAAGTTTTGTATCAACCAATTGATACTGTTGAGCAACTTCAAGAAATATGTCGAGAAGTCTTAACTACAATCATTGCAAATAAACAAACAAAAAAGAAAGTTTTAATGGTTATTGATTCTATTGCTCTTGCGTCTACATCAAAAGAAATAGATCCAGAGGGCGGGGCTGATATGGGATTCAAGGCAAGAAAATTACGAGAATTTTTCAGAGTATATGCAAGAAAAATTGAAAAATATAATATTGCCTTATTAGTAACTAATCACTATACTTTTAAAGTAGGCCTTGTATTTGGCAACCCTAAAGTAACAACTGGTGGGACCGCACTTCCTTATGCTTCTAGTGTGCGGATTGATTTAAAAATTGAAGAGACTAAAGTTGATAAAATCTTAGAAGCTGCCGGAGCTAGTTCAGTCACACTCAGAGCTACAACAGTGAAAAATAGATGCTTCTCACCTCGGAGACGAATATTCTTTGTTCTCGACTTTGAAAGAGGTGTCCATAGGTATAGCGGTCTTCTTAAAGTCCTTGAGAATCTTGGAGTTGTTATTAAATCAGGTGGTTGGTATTCTTTACCAGCGTGGGATCCAAATAAGAAATTTTTTGCTAAAGATTTCCCAAAACTCGTTGAGAAGAATAATTTACAAGATATAGTTCAAAAGCTTCTAGTTAATGCTGTTCACCGAGATGATGATGAAACTCTTGAAGCAAATGCTGAAATAGAAGTAGAAGCAATTGAAGAAGCTTCTACGAAAGAAGAAGTTATTATAGAAAAAAATAAATCAACTAAGAGTAAAAAATGAAATATATTTTAATAAGAGATATTACTCCATTTGAATGTGGTTGGTTAGAGGAAACTGTCTCTAAAGATAGAGTAGTAGAAAGATATAATGGCGCAACTTACGGATGTATCAGTTCAGAAGGAATGGCTTGTTGTTATCATCAAAGTGGTCCATTTTTTGAATTACCAAAAAGCGCATTAGAACAAATTGAAGAGGTAAGAGAGTAAATGAATGAATACGAAGCTAGAATCAAAAGTTTTGCTAATAGTGTAACTGAAATTAGAAGTGCAAGTGGAGCAACTTCTTCAACATTGATGTTTGCACTCATGTCTATTATGTTAACAAAAAATAAAATCACTGATAGAGATGTAGACATAATATTCTCTGTCGAGAAGGGGCAATCACTCAATACGTTGAAAAGCTATTTTGATCAAAGTTATGGTGATCCTGAATTTGAAATTAAAAACGAAGAAGAGCTTAAATTGGCTGAAGAATATTGTATGGAGTTCATTGAAAAGATGTCGGAGCAAGTGAAAAACACTGCTGCACAACTTAGGCCTGAAAGAAAGAGAAAAATGTCGACACCTGAACCGGAACATATTGAACCCGATAAACCGCGATCAAAACCTCCTGAAAAGAAAAAAGTTATTAAAATAAAAAAGAAAACAAATGTCAATGTTTGAACATAATCTTAAATGTGACGAATGCGGTAAATCCTTTAGGGGCGTTATTGTAATGCATAAAGATCCTGAAAAACCGTACCGTACTCTTTGCACTGAATGCTTAGAAGGGGGAGAAAAAGTCACAAAACGTAAATGGTTGAAAGAACGTCGAGAAGGAAAAACTTTAGAACAAAGAGTTACTTGGCTTGAAGAATGGATTTACTACACAATTCAAGAGCTTAGTAAATTTGATAAAAAATAAATTATATGGGGAAAAAGATGAAATTTAAAAATTTTACATACAAGAGGAAAGTAGACGATAAGACGAATAATTATCTTGTTCTTGTTATTAATGAGAATAAGACTCACTTTGGTGGTATTGATCTCAAAAATCTTAATGATAAAGAAATCAAAGCACTTGTAGAAATACAAAAAGAATATGAGACAAATATGAAGCCGTTCACAGAAAAAGCTTATCGTATGTATATCAAAGAGAATGTTATTGATGAAAACGATACAAGTGATCTACAATAATTACTTGATTCTGAGTAGTGAAGATGAAGATTTATTAGAAGGGGTGTATAATACTCTCAGTTTTAGAGATCCATCAAAAGCATATACTTATGGTGGACGTTTTGATCCTGATAGGATAATCACTGTAAGATTTTCTAAATTCATTGAAAATCTTGATTTACCAAGTTTAAAAATTCCAATTGGGTTCCTTGATTTTATACAGAGTGTTCTTACAGAATATCCACATTCTTTAGTAGATAACAGAAAACTAATTCAAGAAATAGAAGTTGATCAGATTGAAAATCTTGACGGAATTGAATTAATGGATCATCAACTCGGAGCCATTTATACTGCTTTATCTTATAGGCGCGGAATTATAAAATCTCCAACTGGAAGCGGTAAAACAGAAATCTTCTTAGCAATTTTGAATATGCTAGGAAAACCTTCACTAGTCTTATTCAATAGACAACAACTTACTAGACAAACTGTTGAGAGAGCTAGAGAACGTGGCCTTAATGTAGGTATAGTTCAGGGTGCTAACATTGAAGAAAAAGATATAACAATGGCTACAATTCAAAGTGTTCATAAAATAAAAAGTATCAGGAAATATAAGAATCTGATTTTAGATGAAGTTCATAACGTAGCTTCTAAACAATATCAAAAAATTCTTAAACTCACACACTGGGAACGAGTATATGGTTTCTCTGCAACACCAGTCAATCCAAAAAAGATGGATTTGAAATCTGCAAAGATTATTGCGAATATAGGTTCTGTGATTTGTGATGTGGGCGCAAAAGAATTAATTGACAAAGAAATAATCGCGAAGCCAAAGATCTTCATGATGCCAATCAATATGCCAGACGATATAAATGATTTCAATTACAGAGAAGCTGAGATGGCAGGGATAATATATAACAAACACAGAAACAAATTAATAGCTGACTTAGCTGAAGAACATAGAGGCGAGGGCGTCCTTATCTTAAATAAATATATAGATCAAGGTAAAGAGATTCAAAAGTTGTTACCTGGTGCTCCATTTATATGGCACGAAATTCCAGTTAAAGAACGACTCGTAATCGTTGATAAATTTGATAGAGGTGAAATAGAAATACTTATAGCTTCCAGGATATTAGATGAGGGCATAGATATTAAAAACTTCAAAGTATTAATCATAGCTAGTGCGGGCCTTAGTTTTATTAAAACTATTCAGCGTCTTGGTAGGGGTTTGAGAGTCACAGATGATAAGAAGAATATTTTAGTCTATGACTTTATGGACAATACTAATTATAAATTATTAAAACATTCAAAAACCCGTATGAGAACATATAAGATGTTCGGGTATGACGACATAGTACAAATCAAGGAGATAGATAATGCCCCTATATGATTATGAATGTCCCAGATGCGGCCGCAAAAAAGAAGAATTAATAAAATCAGGCGAAGAGAAAAATTTTTACTGTGAAGAATGTAAAGTAAAAATGTATAGAAAATTTCCAGATTCTGTATCATTCAGAATGACGGATAATTTTAAAATGGGCAGGGATAAGCCACCTGAAAAAGAAATAGCTAGAAAGCTAGAAGACTTCAAAGAACATCCTGAAAAAGATCCATATAGAAAATTCAGAGAGGTAGATTAATGGCTAAAAAACTAATTGTCACCGTTGATAACAGAAAATATAAAATCAATAAGACTAAAGAAAACGAACTTAAAAAATGGCTAGAAGACAACGCTGAAATTATAGTTCAAACTTCTGAAGATCTTGTAATAGACATAGAAGAAACTGCAGGAGTTGAGATCGAATACAAAGAATTACCCGAAGAAAAACCACCTAAGCCAAAACCTTCAGGGATTAGAAAAATTAAAGAAAAAGAGGAAAAGCCAAAAAAATGAAAAAGACAATTGTAATATTGATAGTGTTGATTCTATTATTTTTATTTGTGAGCTGTTCAGTACCTGCACCCATTTATAAAGTACGAATAGGTGAGTCTAAAATATCTCTTAATATCTCTACTTATAATTGGGGTCTACTCAACAATTCAATAGATGAAGTACTAAAAACTTATCCGGATTATGAAATAGAAAAATATACGACTCATTATTTTAATAATCGAATAACT